>Ga0307507_10001497_pt1 | contig 52143 bp, 56 predicted proteins | sample 7_EM_MG_FD_207223 | JGI IMG/M metagenome (GOLD analysis project Ga0307507, IMG submission 207223) | Populus trichocarpa ectomycorrhiza microbial communities from riparian zone in the Pacific Northwest, United States - 7_EM | ecosystem: Host-associated > Plants > Roots > Unclassified | place... | reverse complement strand
TTTTGAAAATTGCCAATTTCATATAGCTATATTTCATCCAATATCCCTCCACATGCCACAATACTACAATCTCACAATCAGAATAGCCAGGACAACTATTTTACCAAGAATTAATTTACTTGGCTTGCAGGTGGTTGAGTTCTAGTGTGCTGAAAAACATCATTTTTGGTGTAAAAGTGGCCACCAACGATGACTTTTGTCAGGGCACTGTACATCTCACCTCTTCTTTTATTCCCGAAGATAGCTGAAAACCCAAATTTGGGCCACGCATCAAGTTTATGTTTAGTCGCAGTTATACTCTCTTGGCCATTATTTAATCTGTGTTTCCTCCCTGCTACGCTGCTACTAGCTCGGTTGTCACCACTTCACCCAAGCTCTACCATTCTTAGGCTAGTTTACACAGGCAATTGAAGTCAGATGTTATCCTTATTTTAAGGCCTCGCCGTTGCGGGTTCGTATCACTCGTCACTCCACTGGCTCACCCACCCACTCACGCTACGCCCAAGCACGACCTACTTGTGAATTCCATAATTATCTAGACGCATTAGTGCCAAGGCACGCTCAAAGCACAGATCCTTGGTGCCAAGGTGTTTGGATACTTTTAAAATTTGTGAGCACTACCGGTACAGAAAAGCAAAAAACCTGAATACCCGCCTCCGGAGAGATCGCCAACGGGATCACTATATGAAACCGTCTCCTAAATAAACCCTGCAGTCGATCTCCCCCCTTACTTGCTGCTGGCTCCGGTTCCCCAAAAGGGAAATCACATTCCATCACTCGCTGCTCACAGCTTTTTGCAGGCATTTGTTTCATCTTTCCCAGCTGAGCCTACCCCGCCTCTTGGATGCTTTCACGGAAGCACTTACCGGCGTGTGTGCTACATAAATGATAGTTGGGGGCGGTGGCGAATACTGTAGTATCTTGAGCCTGGCCTTGTTCTCTGGAGGTTAACTTAGCCGGTAAGGGTAAAATGGGTGTTAAAAAGGGGTTCGTAGTGCGTGAGGGAGAAGAGTGGGGAGGGTTTAACACGCAGTGCCTTTGGCGTGGACGAGGGATTTTTATTTTGTGCTTTGTGGAGATGATGTAGTCGGTGGGTACTATCGTAGTAGGCAGGACTTCGTAAGAAATTAACCGGGGAGGGAACCAAGTAACAAAGCAAGGGGAGGCAGGTTTTTCCACCCCTGGAGCCCCTGGTACTACAGTGTATGTACTCCAAGACAAGATATATAGCTAACATACGCGTGCCAAGCATATTGAACCCGAACACAGGGGGCAAAAATTTGTATGGCGAATTGTCTATGCACATTGGTGCGCCCATTCTAGATTCAGACTCAAATGTTCGGGTTCAATACGCCTGGGACGTGTAGTATAGTACAGAACATTCTCTAGACCCGCAGTCGGGGGCTCTTATAACCTATCTCTTCTTTTCATCTTTCTAGAAAGAGGATCATTAGAGCACATACTGTATAAGGGCATTTGTAATAATTCCTACAGCGCTTTTCCGTTCGATAACCTACCGGTACTAGCTCTACTATAACATTTTGCTAACCTGCCCAAGACCGCCTAAGATAGTCCTAAAAGATATAGGGAATAATAAATACCACAGTGCGTTCAGTTATTTGGCACTTGTAACTGCGGCAGTTCTTCGATACCCTTACATGACAGAGGCGAATCAGGCCGGAGAAGCCCTCATGTATTCGGAATTCTCAGAGTCGAGTTTAGATGGTGATGTATTCAGCTCCCAGCGCGGGGGGGATTTTTTTCCTTCGTGCTACGGTAGCCTTCAACTAACTCTCTCTGGGTAGATGCTAAGATTTCTCCGGGCCATCTCCTTTGAGGACGAATTAACGGATTTCTTGAGCTTATCTTTGTTTATAGTCTATAGGATACTAGGGGGTATATGCTTGAGTACTGGGGTTCTCCCTGAGGCTTAGCAAACAACAGCTGCTTACTAGAAACGGTGTTTCTAGGACTAAAAATGAGTCACCTCCGAAGGCCGGAGAGAAGAAAAGAGAGGAGATGGAGCATCTCGCTCGGAGGATGTTTCTGGCTAACCCATAGCTTGATTTTCTATGTAATGCGCGACACTATTACAACACCAGCTGGATCGGGAACAAGAGAAAGCTATAAGATGTATTCGGGTTTGCGATTGGTTAAGGCATTCCCTTGATAGGACCAAACAACCCGCCTGGCCCTCCTCTCCTCCTCCGTGTCGCAGACCCGAGATTGGTAGAATACTGATAGGGCCGAGTCACTTACAGTACTATGTTCATCACGGGAGACTGATCTTTCTTAGAAAGACTGCGGCTGGTAGCACGGTTTTTCATCTCGCGTTGACTCCAAAACTCCCGATATCTCCGACGCGGGCCCCTGCGACGACTAACTCGCTCAACGGTAACATCTCTGCTTCTCTCTCCAACTTGGAACTGTGAAATACTGCTTATTGTGGTCCAGAATTGCGAGTTCCCTGATTCCCCAAGATGGTCTGCTTATTCTGTGCGTGTTCTCAAATCACCCCGCCTTATGAGTATGAGGGTGGCAGGGATTTTCTTCTCGCAGCCTTCCTCTAGCGATGTTTCCGTGACGACTTCCCAAACAGCACATTTGTTCCAGGCGCCGTAAGATCGGGAGTGGTCAGTGAGGGCGAACAAGGCCATGAAATGAGGAACCAGCAGTGATTCAGGCGTTCCGATCCTCTTGCAGCCGCCACATCGATTTTTGCCCTCTAAGGACACGTGCGGGCCGCCTAGCATGGCTTTCTTTTAATAGCCCCAAAATCGGGGCGCCCGAGAGATTATCGACAACAAGGCTTCGGATAGACTGTGGTACACTTTCGGTAGGGCAGTTTCTAGAATCAGACGGAAGGTGTTGATTGTAGAGAGGGTTAGGTTTGTTCTCTCGCCAAGCCCCTCTTCATTGTTTCGGCCACTAAAACTGTCTTTTGTCACGATTGGCGACAACTGTGCAGCCACTGCGCTTCATAAAAGTGAAGTGCGCAGAATAAATCCCCCGAGCGATCGGTGACGACATCGGCTACAACAACACCCCCTAGTACTACTCACAAGTTACGGAATTCCATGAGGTGGACTAGAGCAGCGACTAAATCGGCCCGCTAATGGAACCTAGATCAATACCGAGCACTAATATAGCCCACTCAAAAATAGTAGACTTAAGCTTTATTCCTCTACTCGAGTACGGGCGGCTCGAGAAAGTTACTACCAAACAGTCTACGAGTATTAGTGCAGTACTCTGAACTCCTCGCATTCGTCCCCCGCATATAACCTCCGGTGAAGCCTACATGATCCCACCCCGGCCACCAACACAGATGATATCAGAAAGATCCCGAGACGCTATCTGGACGCCGCATTTTTTGCCTTTGTAAGCACTACCTACCTATCCGCTTTGAGCCTAGCTAAGCTTGCGATGTTCATCTTCGGTATTGCATCGCTGGCAAGCCCTCACAGCCTATCACTCAGCTTGAGCTTGCTTACCCATATGCATCAACCGCTACCCCGGCTATCGTGGATAATCGACCGGTGATACTGTGCATGGAATTACCTGGTATTCTACCCTCAAGTCTGATGAGCAATGTCGCTTGTCAAGCGCATTGGGCAGGCGAAGTACTCACCGTGGGGGCCGGTAGTCTAATACCGGGCTACCGGTATTACTATGGTGGGGTGTGCCTAGAGACCTAGTAAGGGCGGTTCCTGTACCGGTCATGAGAATTGCCTGATGGGATCCTCGGAAGAGTGTAACCTTTCTGGATTGTGTCTGGAGCAAAGTTGTCTAAATTAAACCTGCCGGAGGATTATAGAAGCGACCTGGTATTGGGGTAGGGAGGTTAGTTATCATCGGTTGCTAGATCTAGAGGAGCGAATGATTCGGAAGGAATGCTGATGCAGGCAGGCAGGCAGTGGGGCGCTGCCCTACGGGATTGCGTGCAATGGTGGCGGGGGAGATTCATAGTGTGGCTTAGACAGCAGATGGATGGAATGTCGACCACCATGTTTCTAAGGGCAGTGCATACAGTACCAGCCTCCGGTCGAAAAAATCGGGGATGTGGAAATTAAAAGTCAGAAACACGGTCGCTCAATTGGCTCGAGCACACCGAGCCCTCCAATCAAAACCCCAGAAGCCCGATCCCCGTTTCCCGATTTTTTCGACCAAAGGTTGTATGCGACCAGGGATCGGCTACCGGCACTACCATAACAAACTCTGCCTTCGCTTCGCCCATAGCACTGAGTCAGGCCATATCATATCAGCAGCTTCTTGTTCAGGCTCTCTACTGGGCTTGCCCTCCGCATAAAACCCCATGCAGTGAAATTTGAAAATACAGGAGCCCAGACCTATTTCCCAAGAGGTGCATATACCAAATATAGTAACAACAATGCAAACCAGAGGTCGCCGGAAAATCTACGGCGATCCACCGTTCAAAAATCATCGGGATTTCCTCATGTATCCTTAGATCCTCCAGCCGAAGCCCTAACCGCGCTATTACCAATTAGCAGTTACCCGAGTTCGAGTGACATCCCATGCCGACACCTACATCCTCCCAACCACCGACTTCCACCTCTGGGGCTCCTAACCTAACATGATGCTCGAAATCCTCACAGTTGAAGCTAAACACCGCATTGGTATTATACTCTGGCACTAGTCCCCGAAACCCCGGTGCTTAATGACCACCTGTGCGCCCCAGTTATTGATACCAGAGGCAAGATATGATACCAGTTACTGGATAGACTTTTGGCTTCTAATTTCTAATGTTTAATTTTTTATCTCATGTTTCTTCTCCCATTTGTTTCTTTGGGAGGAGCGGCGTTACGCTATTCGGAGGGGGGACGGACCATGTATCACATTATCTTATCACCGAGACTTTTGTCCAGTGGCTGTAATACGAGGGTATACCGTATACAAAGGTAGAACTTTCCTTCGCCCAAGTGGATTAGTGGGAGCTTGGAATACCGTATTTTCTGGTGAAACTCGTTTTCACGCTAAGAGGTCGAAATAACGTGTGGCGAAATACACGTGCTCCTTTGAGTAGAGGGTAGCCTTTAGGGTAGGATTTTCACAAATATTCACCCTGTCTGACCTCTTAGCGCAAAAACGAGTTTCACCAGAAAATGCGGTATCAACTCTATGTCTTCACTATGTCTTAATTCTTACCACTAACTTTATTACGGGAGTAGATGCATACACGCATGCATGCATGCTTACCCCAACTCACTACCCCAAGCCAACAGTCACGTGCACAACATCATACAAGAAGCAGAGTGACTACTGCACCCCAGACCCCCCGCCTCCTCCACAAATACCGAACCCCTGCGTGCCCTGTCACCTGTGCGTGAGTGATTTCCTGTGATTGCAAGACGGCGCGGGTAGAGTGACGTGCGCTCCAGGGGTGCGTTTGTCTTGAGTTTTTTTTCCTTTGAAATTTTCTGGGTTGTTCGCGGGGGGCCAGGGTACGGTGCGGGTCGGGTCCCGCGGGTACCTGGTTGTGTATGAGCGCTTGAGTACAGTATGTATGTACGTAAGTATGTAGAAGCAGTCGATTTTGAAAGAAAGAAGTCCGGAATAAGCGAATTCGTGGTAGGCCAATACTGGTAGTTTTGGGGGTCGGAGAATGTCAAGAGGTTAGCGTGACTCAGGACGCTACAGCGAGGGGTAGGGTAGGTGGGTACATACATTAGTGGCTTAAGCCTCTACACGTGGGGGTAGTAGTACTAAGCGGAGGGCTATTAGATAGAATGTTCCGTGAGAATTAGAATAAGACGTAACCAAACCTTCAGCAACCAATCACCGCCACCTCCAAGAATGTTTATGGAAACACCAGCACTTTCTCGTGTAAGAGGAAGAAAGGGCGTTCGATCTCCCCACGCCTCCCTCCTTTCCTCCATCAGTGCCCTGGAGCGTATGCACCCCCTCCGACCTCCCGAAACACAGAATGACTAAGTAGTGCTCCCCGTGACATTTTTCCAAACCCGGCTACCATGCCTCCATTCATCGAGTTATCCAGTCAGAAAAAATACCTCCAAACAACACTTCCATCCATCGCAGAAATCTACCCCGAGATGCATGTGGAGGAGGGGCAAAGCAACAATCCTTAGGTGTTCGTTCCTCGGTACCGTGCGAATACCCTACCACAACCATCCGAATCCCAGCGCTCCTACTGGCCCATCAAAACTTTCCCCAGAAAAGGTAGAAAGGAAAGGGGGTGTGTAAGGGCATTAACGAACAGCCAAACATGCAGATAAGATTTTTTATTATACCGTACATCATCCCAAGCATACACACTGACATGCGCGGCACACAGAGTAAAAAAATGACCAAAAAAAAAAAAAAAAAGAGGTATCGAAACAAAAATAGCTCCCCCAATAAACGGCCTGTTTTTTTCTTTCTACACTACAATCTCTAGTAAGGCTAATTTCCGATCCGGGACCCCAGAAAGACGTTGCATCTAATATCTATCCATTTAACCCACTAGGGACGCGGGATGGTGGTGGTGGTGGTGGTGGTTGGCGTGTTCGGAGTCCACTGGTTGAGCGGAAAATCAGCCTCTCATGATGTCTATTTCAAGATGTTCCCACACGCACACACACAAGCACCAGCCCCATTCTTGCTCGGAGGGAGGGAGGGTGAGAGATCATCGGGGTTGTGCTTCGTCCTTGTGTCGTATGCAAAGAATTTGTTTCTTTTGGTTAGTGTTGCCTCGACAACCCTTGTTTTTCAGCGAGTGAGATGCTGTGAGAATTTTAACACCGGGGGTGGGAATACGCGGACGGATGGCTTGATTGGCACAATCCTTGGACCACAGTATCGGGAGTGGCGCAATGGGGAATAGGAGTCGGTTTGCGCTACAAGCTATGCATCTATCTCTCCTATTTGATCTCTTCTCCGCAGGGGTTCAGAAGATATGTTTCCCCCTTGTGCAGGGGGGTTTATTTTGAGAATGCGGGGGATAAATATAGGGTTGAGGTGAGGCATAGGACCGTAGTGCGAGTATGGCTGAGTATTTATTACATTACGATATGATTTTCACTTTTTCCCGGGGAGAAGAACTTGCATGTATAAGAGAGGAGTCTTAGGGGGTGTCCAGCAGAGTATCAAGGCTTGAGATTTATGGAAAAGTAGTAAAATCACAAGGAAGCGAAAGAACTCGCGGTTATTAGAAAGCTACCTGGGCCTAAGGAAAAAAAATTCTATAAAAAATGCGAAATAAGGGGAGACAGGAACAAGAATCCAATAAAAGAAAATCCAACCTGCCCGAAACACCGAAGCCATAACCCTAGGGTACAATAAGGGAGAAATAGTAACTCGCGAAAAACATAAAAATATTACAATACAATAGCCCACAGGGAAAAAAAGAAGAAAAAAAAACGGATCATAACCAAAAAAGACACTGCATATCGAGATTGGGGCTCTTCCTGTCCAAGTTCATCCTGGCTGGCCTCAAGCCTGATGCCCGAATTAAACTTGTACCCTATCTGCTCCTAGGAGCTTCCAGCTTCACTTGCAGTATCGCTCCCTGAACCCTCGTCGCCCGAACTCGAGGAAGGCGCCAGCTGCTTCTTTGGCCTAATGAGGGAGTTTCGTCGCCCGGATGAGTACCTCACTTCTGTTCCGTCGAAGCGAGGCTTGACCACGACCTGGTCTAGGATGGGGGGGGAGTTGGCTGCTGCGCTCTGCGCTGGGGAGGGACTTTGCGAGATTATCATCACGTATCCGGGTGCGCCGTATTTGGGAGTTCGAGAGGCTGTCGAGTGTCGGCGAACCCTTTCTTGGTGTACGCTGCTGCGTTCAGGAATTCGAGAGTTGATGGCATAGGTGGGGGTCGGGACGGGAGCGGGGGTGGGGAGCTGGCATATTTCAACGATGCCGGGCATTTTTGTAGATATTGGGGATATTTGTTTGGTAGTGCGTGGGGTAATGGAAGATGACAGTGCAATGAGCTCGTCAAAGTAGAATGGTCTTTTGCAGTGCAGTCACCGACTGGCTCTAAGGTGAGTTGATTGTTCGAATTGCGATACTGGAGAGTTTGATGTTTTGTTTTTATATTTCGGTGTTGCTGTGGCAGAGTGAAGTGTGAGATGAGGTTGCTGATGAGAATGATATTTGCTGTGGAGGTCCAAGTGCTCTTATAAAGAAATTAAAGAAGGCGGCAATGTTTACGGAAAAACAATTAAGGTAGATGGAGTAGGCTGAGCTAAGTCAAGGGAAGGTGTAGAAAAAAAGAAAATATGGCACAGCCTGCACAAATCACCACGACGTCAGTAAGGATTACGCTTTTAGTAAAAAAGTCTTCGCCAACTACGGCACTATCAAATGATATCGTACTGTACTCGAGTACAGTACTGTACATAGCAAAGGACTGGCAAGGCCTGGAATGGAACGACTCACCCGTAGAAAGGAAAATCAAGGAACGAAAGAAGGGGGGGGGAAAGGGGAAAAAAAACCACGTATGAGAATCTGAATCTGAATCTTTACGAATAGAAGCCCTTGGGGAAGGGCGGCACCACAACCCTTTAAAAAGCCTACGCCATAATCGGTGGCAGAAGAGGAGGAGGATTTTCGGGTACTCCTTCCAAGCAAACTTGATTGGTTAGTCCTCAACTTGCGACCCTCGCGCGGTAAATCGTGTCAGATAGCTACTGCTCGCCACAGCCAACCCCGCAACAGAGCTCTGTCGGGTGAGGCGCCGCAGACCATGGGGTTTGTAGAAACGGCTGCTCTTCGGCAGGTACTGTACAAGTAATTTCTTCCAAATAAACCAGCGGAAGCTTTGTTGGTGTTACAGGAAGCGCTCCTCAGAAGAGGCTTTGCTTCCTGGTAACCAATGAAGAGGTACTGTACTGTACTCGTAAAGTGTTTTCTGGATTCGCCATTCTGCGCACGCGCACGACATCTCGCAGCACAGAGTAGAGCCTCATGCCTGCGCCTCAACACCGTGCACTTTTTCTATTCACGTCTACCCAGGCTAGCCTCATGTCGCAGTCCGGTTCCTGAGTTGTGCGGTATCGGTACCGTACTGCACTGTCCCTGATCATGATTTTGGTACCTGAATCAAAGCACGGACCACTTGAAAAAGACGTCAGGTCAGAAAGATGCGATTCCAGAGGTCCCCCTTGCCGCTCTCCACCGCCCACTATCCACTCCTTTCAGAAGACTAGGCTCTAGCTCCGGCGTGGGAATCTCTTGTTTCAACCTGCGATTCGGTTAGTGACAGCACGAGCCACACCACTCGGAGATTGAAGGACTCTTCCAAAATATTGCTTGGCTTATTTTCAAATATGGTGTCGGTTGGAAAGGCTGTGGAATATGAATAACGGGGTAGGTTGTCGGAGCCTTTGCATTCACCTGAACTGTCCACACAGTTCTTTCGCTCAGCCAACGTAGCCTTCTAAGAAGCTCGAGTTACAGTACGTACTCGTTGTACTCGAGTACCCAGACGCCTTAGAAAATTGCGGGTTCGTCATTTTCTGGAGCATGTGGGGAATAACGCCCGAAACCCAAACACGTACAATAACGTTCAGCACCCCAAGGCTAGGCACGGCACGACAATGGTCTCTTCTTAGAGGGAAGTGCGAAACTATAGCCCCTTGCGGGGATTTTTCAACTTGCTGAGACATGAAACACGATGCGCACGCACCAGGCGCTGCATCAGATGCAAGATCGCCTTATTGGTGTAATCTTATCTTCATCTTTCTATTAATACTGCGCCCCTCCCATCTTATCCATCTTATCTCAAAACGCTTGCCTGTCAGATTCTTACTCTGGCCTGCGGGTACTCGGGCAGATACTTCCTCTTAGCCATAATGAAGGGGTTAAATACCCGAGTATGGTGCTCTAGGAGCCCCCTACAATAAGCTTGGATATAACATCGGTTAGGCAACGATAGCGATAGGAGGGGGGAGGTACTGTAAGGGAGGTTTGATTTAGGCCGTTTCACAAGGGGAAAGAGTGTAACCGCTGATTCCAGATCACAGACTACTCGAGGAGCGACCCGGCAACTAGCACCTCGGACAGGTGCGGTCAGCGCGGGTAGATGTTACAAGAGGAGGCGTAATGTTTGAAAACCTTTGCGATTCACAAATACGAGTCAGTGTAGCCCAGCTAAACAGCCCTCCGGAAGACGTTGAAATTGCCAGTAGCTCCCTCATGAGATGAAAGCGGGGATAGGATGAAAACAAAAGGTCACACTCCAAATCTAGAATTCATGAAAGTACTCGTACAATCGAGGTTGCCAGTCGTTCGCTTGCCGCGTGGTTATAACGGTAAAAATTTAGAACATTGAACGGTGCTACTAGGGTTTGCCGCATAGTACGATAATAATGGTACCGTGACCGAGGGCATAAAGGGAGGAAATAGAGAGTTAGTGCTATTGAACCTGGTTGGTAATTGTAGATAGGGTATTCCCTGCTCTCAGCTGTGACCACCGTTGTGAAATTCCGGAGGGGCATACCGTAGTGCATTGTATTCTAATAATACTTGTATAATACCATGCTACCGTGTCGCAAACTGATAGATAGTGCTACCACAGGTTACAGCTGTAAGGTACCGGTGCAATGCCGGCCTCTCCCGTTATAAACTTGGATGCCGGGTAATCGTGCCCCCCGCCACGCCGGTCCGTATCGATTTGAAGTGACTAGGCTCATAGCCACTGGGGTCCGCCGTAGCGGGGAGTGTTCCTGGCGCGAGAGGAGAGGTTTTGGACGGAGAAGAGCAAGGGGAGCAGAGATAAAAGGAAGTTTACACAAACTGATGGTATTTCAATAGCACTAAGGCTCTATACAGCTTCCGAACATTAGAGTATTCCTTACATTGAACGACATTTTACTGCCCCTTTGCTAAAACATATGGGTCTGTGCTTGGACTGCCGGGGGTGCAATTACTCGGGCGTTTCTCTTATGATAAAACAATGAGCTCAGGATAATCCCCCCTTACCTCACTCGAGTAATGCCCTACATAATAGCATCACCTGTAGGATAAAATAGGAGTTAGGCAGTTATCATTTACCTCACGATATCAGCAATATATAGGTTAAGCTAAATTTCTGGTTTGTCGTGTAGAGTTTCTAGCTGTTGCACACCAGCAGGAGCGATATTAGACCGCCTAACACTATAGGAAAAAGATGATTATTGGTTTGTAGTGATAGGTATAACAGGCACAGTACGCTCGTGCATGTCTATACTAGTGGGCCTATCTCCCCTGCGCTCCTCCGTGCGTGCACTCACCCAAGTGGGGTGCTTATTATATTCTAGTCTTCATCATTGGGAATACTACATACCAGCAGTAGGAATGGGAGTGGTTCTTCTGTTTGATTCTCAGAGGATTTACCCCAATTAGGGGCAAAAATGTCCGGCAAATTATGTTTTGTTTGTATCAACAGGCTGGTGTTGAAATGTCACCTGCGGACCCGGACACCATAGGACAGCTAGATAAAAGGCTAGTGATGTGAATTCAATAGGGCACGAGGAGGGTTGTATAGAGGGGGCACTACTAAAGAGATACAAGTTGGATCCATGATATTCTCACCCACGGTGCTTGGGGTGAGCTGTGTATTTGAAAATCTAAACAGAGCTTCCTTTCCCTCCTCTATACCTGTGTGAGCCCTCGCCGCCTCCATTAACTCCTTTGAGATCCATAAAGCGCTTCCCATCTAGTCCAGCTAACGGCGTCTGGTGAGCTTCTGGTAAGTTACCGAATTCTATCATGTTGTATTGTAGCATGGGATATGTAAACTCACAGTTGAACTCGAGGTTACAAGAGTGACGTACCATGATCCTAGAATAATTGACCCTTTGAACTGCCTTACTTACCTTATCCCAGAGAAAGGCACGGCTGGCTTACCTTGCCTAGTGCATTTAGACATATTCCATCTCCTCTTCCATACCGAACATCTTTCTACAACCAGCCAGGGTTTCTTTGTCTCCGCCTGTAACATCCTTTACGTACTTTTCCAACGTGTAAAGGTTATCTATCCTATTAGCCTAAAACTAGGGTAGCGGCGGGGTAAGCCATACCAATAGTAAGATTAATCCTGTCCCTCATCTCCTCAATCTCTCTCTTCAACCCATCCACATTCCCTTCCTCATACCCCGTAATTTCAGCCACCATACCGGCCTTTACCGCCCTCAATTCCTGGACCCTCTTCACTAATTCCTCGCCTCCTTCCCCCTCCTCGGCACCGATTTCACGAATTGCCCTTTTCGCCTCTGAAATTGCCGAACGAAGCTTATCCTTCTCGTCGAGACAATTCTTTAGAATACGCCTTTTGGTGTTTGTTTCCTCAGAGCGGAAAGCCCAATACCAATTCCCGCTACCGATTTTCTCGACCCTTAGGAGCCCTTCGTCAACCAGTGCCGTTAGATAATCTTTCACTAGCATTCCTGAGATACCAGTTGCTGGAGGAATGATCTTTTCGAGGTCTTTTAGAGTGTGCGTTGTGTTTAGAGCGTGTATGTGAGCAAGAACTTGAGCGAGTTTCGCAGGAGGGAGAGATTTAGGTGGCATGATTGCTAAGCTGCCGGATAGGTGTTGGTTGGAGATGGAGATGATAGGAGAGATGGGGTGATGTTTGATCGTGGAAATGAACAGGAGTTGCGTGACACTAAACCAATCGCCGCTCAACGCGGTTTATAAGGTACGCAGGGAAACTTTAGTGGAGAGGAATATAATACTGGTAGTTGTAGTTAGTAGATCTATGTGTTTTAGATGCTTCGGGGCCTATAGAAAGAATACATTGATAACCTTTAAAGAGAATTGAAAACTTAAATCACGAAAGTACCGCCTTTTACCGTTATAAGTGGTTCCAATGATTGTTGGTAGGATTTCTAAAGACCCGCAAACTGGCACGTAAATCTAGCTCCAAATCTCGGCAAACCGTTTCCCTTTCTCTCAGGGCATGGCGGGTTACCGGTAGGACAACCATTCCCCAATTATGGTACTTCCCGCTCCCAAAAGCAACCTGACCTACCATTCAGCAATGTTATTTCTGGGTAATGTGAGGGCTGGATTTTAGGCCCCACCGAGCGCCGACTTGCTGTTGGACCAGCGCGGGGAGTCTCGGCGATGAATACCTCCTCAACCAAATCAACCGCAAATATGCCGCACGATGTCAACACTTGGGACTGCCCGCCCGGGATCTTCTCAACCCGGCTCCCTCCGCTAGTATCCCCTCGAAAGAAGTCGATCGAACCTCTCCAGATCCGAAGCGGAGACAGTAGTCAAGCCAACTTCATCCTCAACAATTCGATGTCCTCGGTGTGCGTGTTCTAGGCCCAGGTGTCAGTGAGGGCATGGTGTGTGGTAGAGAGAGAAGGGCGGTTCAGATGCACACATGAGAACCTGAGGGACCTCCGGGAGCGAATTTATAGGAGATCTCCAATGGAGTATAAGCAAAGGGGTGGATTAGGACGGAAGAGAACAAGTGAAGGAACCTATGGGAAGAACTGAGGGATGAGGCTGTGGGGGTGAGATCACTAGGTCAAGCACAGCTGAACGTGAGGATGTGATGAACTAAACGATCGATAGAGGTGCTAGCTAAGGCAAGCTACGAGATACATATCTCTCTGAACAGCCGGCGTCCCCAGAAACCAAGCGAAATTCTATATACCATAACGAACGAAATCGAGCGCATTGAAGTACTCTAGGAATGACAGGAGCTCAGCGGGAACTCAGGGAAACACAAACAATCTACCACCATCCCGTCCACTCCAGAACCACCCTGAAGAGGCTACTACTAAGGTGAAAACCAATCCCTTGGCCCAATGCCCATGCCGAATGACGGAATAAAGCAGACAAAAACGAAAACAGGTACCTAATGGCAGGGGGCCTATGAAACAATACCAATATCCCATGCCTACTGAAATAGGATGTGAATCCAATAACCTATCGCTTTGTGCCTAGTCGCTAATCCTCAACCAGCATGCCCCTTAGGGAGTCTAGCGGTAAGGATGTCTGCGGGAGTTATTAGGGTGAAGGGAATGGCGACTATAGGGATTCTAGGGAAGTTGAATATCATAGTTCGTCAGAGATAAGGCCCGTAGGAAGGAAAATTAGGGAAGGGAAATGGAGAACTAGTAAGTCAAGATGACGATAACGAAGTAGCGAAACTTCAGCAGGTTACTCTCAACGAAAAACCACTGGGATGCCACTGCTGAGTCGCGGATTAGGACCGCTGCTAGTGAGACGGATTTGCTGGTTCTCTATTTCTGTTACCTAGATGCCTAGGGGCGGCGGTCTTCTACTCTTTTCTATAAAAATTTCCCGTGGAGACTATATAGCCAGACTAGGGAAGCTTTAAAAAGGAATGCTCTCGCGAATAGTTCCATTACCGTACTTGCAATATTAAACCCCATTTAATTGGCGTTAGTAAAACACTTGGGAATCTTTTCGTTTATATATTTTCTAACTAAATTGGGTGATCATGCGATCTGGGTTTAGCTTCACGGATTTCTGCTTGTTAAGAGAAGTTTCAGAATAAGAAAAAAAAGTAACTCCCCACTTTTGAGTCTCACAAATAACTCCGTAGAGTACTTTGTCACCTGGTTTTGCGCCTCGATTAGCCCTCTAGATAAAGACCCCTGTCCGATCGGGGTTCCTATAATGCTGGCTCTTTCTCAGCCAACATAGCTAGTCACTCGGTTCTCTCTATCGAAACTGCCTGTATGGGTTATGTCTTATATTCATAGAATAGCTATTCAAATTTAGCAGCATTAAATGCGCAGCTACTAGAAGATCAAAGAATTGAAATCTTCTGTTAGAAACCCTCTCTTCGGCTGATTTCGTTGATAATCTTGAAAGTGCCGAACATAAAAAAGCGCCTCCCACGGCGAAGGTGACAATTACCAGCCTTGCATCGCAACAATACCAGGCCCCGCTAATCAAAAAGGGAAAACAAGTGACCCAAAAAAAAAAAATTTTTTTTTTGAAAGTCGGAACAAAGGAGAGAAAATCAGCGCATGACGAACACCACAATCTCCCTCCTCTTCGCTACAGCAATACCCGGAACAATAGCCTTGTATATCGTTCTCAACAAGCTCTGTAATGCCTACGAGCATGTGAACGCCAGAAACCCTGTGCCGCGGGTCTGGTATGTGGGTATTGTATTTGACTGGTTGATCGGTTTCAGGACCCGCGTTCTGAATACTAAGATCGTGAGCCTGAAGTACGTGGAGTGGAGGGGGGATGTAGGTATCTTTCATAGAAGGCATATCTATTTCGGGGGTTATCGGGACGAGTGTATTAGGTTTACGATTGATGGAGGAGGTGCTGATGAATAGGGCTCTGGAGATTGAAAGACCCTGAGTGGGGGCGGGTGTGGCATCTCCGGCCTTTTGATTTCAGTTTATGAATAATTGAATCATTTTGCTACGCTTTCATACTTACCGGTTTATTGATTCGCTCATCTTATAAAACGATTTAAGCACTCTTATGTGACGAGGCTAAAGCCATTAATGTTTGTATCTCATTTGCTCTATGAAAAATTCTAGAAAATTCCTTACTCCAAGATTTTAGGTTCAAGAAGTAGAAAACAATTTCCCAGAGCTTTTTTCTTTATTCAGGTATTTACCTAGATAAATACCATAATATTAATCTTAAAGCTGCAGCGCCGCTTGGGTGGCATATCGAGCTAACCTCCCGCGGCATCAATACAGGAAGGATTAACACCATTGTTTGAATACAGCTAGAGCTGGAGAGACTGCTAACATTGTGTCTAGGGGTATACCTAGAACTAGATACTCCAGAGTCCTCAAAGTTGGCGGTTCTTATCCCAGCTTTATTTGAGCAAATCTCCCTATGATATAGCAGCGTCAGCTACATTGATCGTGTGAGTATTTCACAGTCTGAGCTACGTATTTAATTTTCCGAGATTCCTACCGAAACGACATACTCTCGAGGCGATTTCCGGATTCATGAGGAGAGGTTGAGAATCCGTAGCTGCTATATTTAATACCTAAATCTTGTTAACTAAAAGGACTCAGGATCAGAAGGTCACAGCCTGAAGACACTATCTAGGGTCGGACAAGTGCTGTGGCCAGCCAATCCACAACCGCATACGATCAAGGCCGGTGACTTGGCACAGGTCCAGCCAAGTGATGGTATGTTGGAAATATTCAATGCGGAGGTAATGATTTACGGTTAGGGTTTTACGCAGCGGAGAGGAATGGCGGAAGTGAAGACCCAATTTTTGTATTATGCGGAGAGAGAGATCATCATTGATTGTGTTGAACTGAATAAAAGGAAAGACTTGAGTAAGAAGTGGAGTGAGTGAAGAAGAAGACAAGCGAGAGCAAGAGAGAAAGAAAACAGTGAGGAAACAAAGAGAAACAGACAGGGGTGTGACAGCGTTTTCTTAGCTTGCGTTTCCTGTCACTACTCGCATCCGGTTGCCTGCCACATGGCTTAGGGGGTGGTGCATTGCACACGCCCGCAGAAGCAAAATCAGAAATACCATGTTGGAAATTGCAGCTTTATGACCGCACTTGATGCGGGATGTGCCACTGCGGGATGTGCCCGCACTGGAAGGCCGCACTGCTATACGTACGCACTGTGAGGTTGTGACTGAGTCTATAGAGGAATTCTCGTTGGCGGGTCTACTGAGGAATTTTTGTTGCAAGCTTATCGCTTGGGCCGTGCAAGTATTACCCTTGGCAAGCCGGCCCACCCGGGATAATTTCCAGATGGGTGCACTTACTCCCTTCTTATCCCCCTCCTCGAAGACCTCTCCTCCTGGTTGAGGTAGGCCTGGCTAACCCCCATCCAGTCGTACATAGCAAGAAAAAAATCAAAAATCAAAAGCAGCACCACTGAACCCGTCTCCCCACTCCCATCAAACCAGCATCTAAACCATTCTATCCCTAGGGCCTAGAAGCACCCATAGATGTACTCAAACCCTCCAACCCAGTAGGTTGTGTTCTATGAAATCGAGATATCATAAGTACGATACATTAAGATTAAAAACTCGGAGCAAAACCTCTTAGCATAACCCCTCATCAGAGATACGCGACATCTGTATGAAGTGTTTAAACTCCTGGTACCTGATAAGGGACATCTTCCTGAATAACCACTATAAGCTATCCTGCTAAAAACAACCGCTTATCACAAAATTGCCCGTCTATCATCGTCACCAGCTAGTCATCACCAATACCCACTATATATTTCCTAAGCGCTAAAATTCCTTCAAGGCGCCTTGCTTTAGGAACCAGACATGGTCTCTATTTTACGCAATCTCTATATATAAGTTGCGTAATAGTTAGACTAGGCCAAAAACACACTATAATATTATGATAATGCTGTATTCAAACTAGAAACCAAGGCAGGAACCAAGTAGTGTTTACATACACAATCTAGCACGGTAGTCCCAACTGTCCCGGACCCTGTTGATGTCTAGCAGACTAGACGTACTACGGTAGCCTATGTATGTGCTTACTATATACAAGTACCGGTAGCGTATGGAGCCCTAGGCGTTGCATCCTGGTCTCGAGGGGTTGGACTCCCCTGCCTATTCCACCTCAACGCCACCATACCCCCACATCAGCCTTAAGTATCGCATTACAACATCTTCCTCCCCCTCATCCCGGCACCTACAAAACGCTGCGGAAATTCCACCGGCACCGCACCCGAAAAGCCCTAAGACTCCCACAAGCCTAAACTGTACCCGTCCACGCATCCTAGCTCCCCGGACGACAACCCTTACTCACCAGCGCCACCGCCGATTCCCGGTGTGAAGTGCGAAAGCAGGAAATGAAGTTTCATTCGGGGAGTTACTTCCGATGCGGCGGCGTACGGCTTCGTACCGGAACCACCGTGCGGAAGGAAGCCACCGTTAAGCGATAGCTACGGCGGCAGGGGGAGGGGCTGGCGAGTACGGTTAGGAGGTATCCCGGGCGTTGTAGAGTTTAGTAATACATGTGGGGTCACTTTGTGTTCTCATTGCACAGCAACTTTGCCAATGTGCGGTCGTGGGGATTCGAAAATGACTGAGCGTGATAATAAGTGTAAGCTTCTAGATTTCCCAAAACTTGCCAGTCCTCAATATTATAACACTGTAGGTATGAAAATCTCCATCTATATGGGTTTGGCTAACATCCGGAGGGAGAGGTTCGCTTGTGCATCTTTAGCTACAAATATTTTAGTCGAGAGGGGCAGTATGATACCGTAAAAACCGGGATAATCGAGAGTCTCACTAGGACTCGGAACTACCTCTCCTGGTATGATAAAGTTTGTTGTATCTTTTCTTCTTTTACTAGTTTCAACTAATGGCTAAAAGAGAGGACATTTTGGTTGTGTTTTCCCCACCTAACTCAAAAGGGGAAATTCCGGTCTCAGAAGTTTTCACGATAGTCTCCAGCAGAAGGTTGAAAGAAAGAAACAAAATTGCTCTAAACGTCTGTCATACGAGAAGCTATGCAATCTGGTATTTCACACAACTACAGTAAAGCACGGTGCGGGATTTTAAAGTATATGATATAATACTCATAGGATTGAAAGATAAGTTGCCATTTAAATACAAAATGGCACCCTTAAGGTGCCGCTCTAATGTCTCAAGGAACAAACAAAGGGAAGAAGAAAAAAATATTATACACAGAAAGCAAGTGAAATGGAAACAGAGGAGAGGTAAAAAAATAAAAAATAAAAAATACAAAACGCCATCGTGCCCTAATCCTTGTATATCCCAAACCATTCCCATCATATCCATAAATTCATCCTACCCAAAGGAAGAAAAAAGAGAGGAAGAAAGAAAGAAAGAAAGAAAGAAAGATATCGCAAAAGAAAAGCGAGGACGTAATTAAATTTTAAAGAACGACAGCTTCAATAACCCTATAATTAGTAATACTGCTCCCAACTACGCTTTCCGCCTTATCCCTCTTCCTCTTGGCAAGCAACATCTTCTCCGCCTCGGCATACATCCCCTTCAATTCCCGCTCCGTCTGAGAACACCCAGCACCCATCTCCAGCCCACCCCGCACAATTTTCGCTTCAAGGGTGATAACGTCCTCGACAAAATTCTTCATCTCGCTGACGGCCCATCCTCTCTTCATTGCGAGCCGTTCGACAACGTTTTCCATGCTCTCGCCGGCTTTTCCAGAGCGCGCGGCGGAGAGGATGCGTTGGGTGAGTACGCCGCGCTCGTCTATAAATGCGGGTTGAGACGTTTCTGCGTAGGAGAGATCTAAAGCGCGGATAAGGGTCTCGGCTACCGGGGGCCCGAGACCAGATTCGCGCTTTATGGCGGAGAGTTTGCGGAGTATACAATATTGCGTTGTGGTATCAGCCAGGTACACTGCCAGGGATAGGGCGACGTTGAAGGTTGAGAGCGCAAACTCCCAGGCGCGAAGGTGGGTGTGGGTTAGGGCTGCGAGGAAGGTGATGTGCAAGAGGGTAGGAAGGTGGTGAGGGAGGAGATGCAACCTCGGCGAGAGAAGGGTGGCGACGTATTCCCAGTGGGAGAGGGTTGCGGTTAGTGACCGTAGGGTGAAAGTTTGCTTTGCGAGGAGGATGTGTGTTGGTAGTTCGAGATCTCGGCGGGAATGGGTGCGAGCTGCTGTCAGGAGATTTTGGAGGATCGGAAGTGTCGATGGGGGGTCGAAGCGGGCTTGGTGAAGTTGTAGGAGGCCGGGGTAGGCTACAAATTGCTTCGAGGATAGCTTTGGAAGCTGGGAGGGGAGAGAATTGTGAAGGGATCCCGGGATCCACGGGTATACTGAAAGAAACACATACAGGGGACTTCCGCGAAAGATCATATCAACCTCCGAGTAGATATTTGATAGCTCGCCCTTGAGTGACAGCCGCATCCCATCGTTAAAGCGCTCTGTTAGGGGAACTTGCACAGCGATCGACTGAAGTCTAATAAATTCCTTTGCAAGGGCGCTCCACTGCGCATCGTCCTCTTCCTTCTTTTTCATCTTCGGATCCTGGTATTCCATGAGAAATCCCGCCCATGGCTTCCGAAATTTAAGCCCGTCGGCCATACCATCCTGCACGGCCACGCTCCTCTGGACAGCACATTGTTCGCCAAGCACCGAAAGCTTCTCCAAGCACCCTCCTGTATCCTTGCCTATGCTAATTAACTTAGTAGAAATCTCCACTTGCTTCTTGAATTGGGCGATCGCATCTCCCTCGGCGTAATACTCGCATAGCCAACCCGAGGCAAATAGTGCTGCTACCAGAGCCTTCTCGTCAATCTTTCCGCCCCAGCCAGCCTTCTCCTTAAGTTCCTCGAAACGTTTTAGTATTTGAGTGCAAATCTTTTTCACTAGTCCGACTTTCGATTGAGGGGTTTGCATGGTTGCGATAGAAGCGTATCGGGCGAATGCGTGCACTGGGAAGGAAGAGAAAATAGAAGCAGGGTTGACATGTATTAACGGGGTCCATATCGCCTCTAGGAAGTTGTTCTCTTCCAACTCCAGCTCTTTCTCGACGTCAAGGTAAGTCTCAGCCGGTGTCTGCGACCAAAGGAAGCTTCGCTGAGAATAGTAGTCCAGAAAGGCGTGGGTGACGAGAGGGTATTCGATGCCATAACCTGAACTCGCGCGTTTTCTCTCATTTGATATCGTCTGACGAAGAAACAAGGTTAATAGTGGATGGATGTGGTAAGACGTTGCAGAAGAGTCTTCTTGAAGAAAGTCTTTTGTCAATAGGTCCCGAACGATATAGCTGTATCGGGCAAGGAGGCCGGTGGAGGAGAGAATAGCCTTCACTGGCTGATTCTCCTGAATTGATGGTGGTCTCGACAAAAGAAACTGCATTGTGCTTGCATCAACAGTGATTGGAAGAGCGTTGTGGTACAATAAACAATGAAGGTATGGGCTGATATCCTTCGGGAGACGAGTATGGAATGGTGCTAGACATAGCAGCAGCTGTTTGGAAACTTTATCCAGTCTAGAAAGAAACGAAGAAAGGTTTCGTAGTGGCTTAATTGACGGTGCATAAGTGAGCGTTGTTTCACTTTGTAAAGTATCAAACAATACCTCCAGTGGTGCCAAGGGACCCTTTGCCACCCCGGGAAGAGTAAGTTCCTGTGATTGTCATTATCAGTAACAGGTAATATTATTAAGCCAGCGAGTTAAGGAGACACAAACCATGACCATAGGATTAAAATCACAAAGCTGAAGCAACATCTCCAAGTGATGCTTGTTCTCCGTACTTTGAAACCTTTTTCTGTCCCCACCGTGTTTCTCCAGGATAGACCCTGCGAGATCAACAGCCTGGTCACTACAATATATTAGCACTAATAGCTCACTTAAATGAAGCGAATATGCACTTACACGTCAAGCCCATTCAAATGATACGCGCCAAACCTTATGAGACTGTCGTTAAGCCAGCTCTCTTTTTTATTCCCAACAACCACAACCACACTTTTACCCCCCTGCAGCATCTTTAAGAATTCATTGACTTCTCCCCTAAGCACCTCGTCATCCTTGATCTCTGCTTCGGAGCTTTCGAGACTGTCTATAACAATCAAATACGGCCTCTCCTTTAGTCTATCGAGTGTCCTTTCCATCCAACACTCGTCACCGGCACCTTCACTTGTATCGCTTGTGGGAGAGGAAGAGCGAGACGAAGCTGATACCGACCATTGTGTTAAGAAGTTTCCCCTAGGGCCCGCAGGTAATGACCGTGGGGATGCTGGACGACCCGATTTCCGCTGCGTCTCGGCAGGTGCAGTGGTAAATAGTTGGAGGTGGATCTTTGATAGTAACATCTCTGGAGTCAACGAGGGCTGCTTGTCATAATCGAAGTAAAACGAGTCTTCGACCAAAGAAGTTGCCTTCCACCACCACCCTAGGTGTGCCATCAGCTTCGTTTTTCCTACCCCAGGCACGCCGGTAAGATGTAAAATGTTGTTATCAAGTAGCTGCTCTATTCCGAAGATGTCGAATTCTCGTCCGGGAACCTCTTCGTGCCCTATCAAACCCTTGTCGGCAACAATTGCATCAGGTAATCGAGTATGATCACTGGAGAGTAACCCCTGAAACTTGGACAAAAACCTTTTAGGGTCGGGAGCAGTGTTCCTTGGAGCAGCGGTGAAGTTCGTCACTGGGTCGTTCCCGATGACGGAAACTTCCGTCGCTCCATTATGATAAAGCACCGGAACGATCCAGTCGTCAACAGGAACCATGACGCCGAACCGGCCCTCCCGCTTTTTAACACGCATCATCGCCCTCCTAGCCTCTGAGACCGCCACAGCTAAATCCCATGTCTCCGCTAGGAAACATCGGTAGAAGGTTGACATAAGAACCTCAGCTCCGGTGTTTAGTATCTTATTTGGCAACGCCACGACCGCGCGTATGCCGTCTTGCACGAGCGCCTCTGCGAAATTCGACGACACAGCGCCAAAGGACTTTGCGGTTCTTGGAGCGTTGAGAATGACAAACTTTATTCCGTTCGAGACAAGTAAACTCGAGATCTCTCGTGTAGTCTTCCATGTCCGCTTTTGAGGGCATCGTTCCGAAACGAAAGACAAGCTGACTTCGTCGTTACCTGCCGGCGCCTTCTGGCCCGTGGTGCTTTTCTGCGGTATTTCGGTGACCCTCGCGCTGACATCGAAATGGACCAAGTGCCAGAAGCCTTTTCCCGACTGGTTCAGTTTTTTCTCCAGGGCTCTCCAACTTGCGGGCCGTAGGACTTCCAGATAAACCGGTGCACCACATTCGGCCTTTAATCTCTGGATAACATCAACTAATGGCCGACTAACAAGTCTCGGACTGGCCGTTTTCCTACCAGAGGTGACGACAGACATTGGATGCGAAACAACCAGTAAAACCCTGAAAGTGCCACTGCTAACACCGACAACTGGCCCCCTCGTAGCTATATCCGCACTAGGGACTCTCCGTCGAACGATGATACACGGTCGTATCTGTGTTGGCCAGACATCCGGATTCTCCAAAGCTTCCCAGTGAATCCCATTCATACAAGCCTCCTGCGTACCCTCCATCGAATTCCAGCCCCAACCTTCTATATCCACGAACCACTTCTTCCCATTTATGCCCTGCATCGACGCCTCGAGCGTCATTCCTCTCCCTGATGCCCGTTTTTTCTTCGATTTTGATAAAGAAGATATTATCTCTGTAAGCCGTAGTTGCTCCATTAGACTCATTGAATAGCCCCACAATTCCTGACTGATATCGGCGGCTTTTTGGTCTTCGAAAGGGGCATTTTGGGCGTGCTCTTCTAATGCCCATCGTAAACGGGTTTCTGATGTTGCATTAAAAGGATCTACCAAAGTTCGTATATTACTGTATGAGCCGGAGGTTATCTGAACAGTCCATTTTCGAGTTCCCCGTTGTGACGGTGGTAGTTGACAGAGTTCCCGAATGCGGATGGTTTGTGATTGGGAAATCGGTGAAGTACTACGCTCTTAGCATCTCTATTCAAGTCAAATAAAGAAGAGAATACTCACCACGTAGAAGAAGGAGCAGAGCGCCGTAGATGCGACATGTTGGAGTATGTTTTTCCAGGCTCTCTAAAACGTGGGTAAAATCAAGCTTGGGTAAGGAGCGGTATATATCCTTTGCTCGGGATCCTCTAAGCAAACATGTGTAAAATTGGACGAAGGAATGGTTAGAAATAAAAGAGTTAGGATCATCAGCTATTAAAAGGTGGAACGGAAAAAAAGGAAAAAACGAATGACGATTTGGTTCGGAATCTAGAACCCACCGGATCTGAGAGAAACCCCCGTATTGCATTTACCGGCACACCATAGCTCATACACCCCCACCTTTTCCTAACTTAACCTAACCTTCAGATCCAAAAGGCAATCCTTGCGCCATAAAACTTGCCGCCTAAGCTAGGAACTTAAGTTACCTGTCAGGCCTTTCCCTTCTCCTACTCTGCAGATCCCCCTGTCCGACAAGACCACCCCCCTCCGGTGCAAGGCCGGTGGTAATGAGTACTGTAACCCTTCGCCAGGGCGGAGATTTCCTCTAGAAAGATTGTTTTACCCGTACTATACTCGAGTAGCAAGTGCCATGCCTATGAAGAAGAAACTAACTCTATGGCCGAGTATCGTATGTGGAGATACCGTGGTTCGTTTGATAAAAAAGGGGCGAAAGTTGAGAGAGGTTTAGGTTATTTGGTCTATAGCTTATTTGTGTAGATGGGTCAATAGAAAAAGATGGAGGGGACCGGCCTGAGTGCTGTTTGACTCGTTTGGGGGTTGGTTGGTTGCGGTGAGGAAGCGTCGGGAACAGTCGGGGGCCGGTCTCTGTATTGGACTAAAGTAAATAGAGAAATGCTCCCAGTATTACGGCTCGTCTTTCTTGCTTCACCACCGTGCCCCGAAACGGATCAGTACTTGTGGGGGGGAAATGCTTCTTTCACAGCATAGGAAGTCGAGGATTAAAGAGTACATTATTGGAAGAGACGCGCCGGTTCGCATTCTAACATTTTTGTTTCTAGAGAATAAGCCCCACGGTTAGAAAGCCACGTTCAGTTACTTGTATCTTGGTCCCGGCGTTTGTCGTTTATGCTATCAGAGTATTGGTACAGTGCAGCCAAGGGGCGTGTTTTGTCTACTCCAGTGTTCTGAATCGCCATAAACACCCAAAACTCTATCAGTAGAGTTCGAATATGAGTGTACCCTGAGTCCTGCAATAGTAATCCTCACACCCCTACTTCGCGTCCAACTGCTGTCGGAGAATTTGTTGACTGTGTCCAGGTGCCGTGAGGCGAATATGGCACTGGACCATGCATTTACCGGCTGATATGTGGGTATACCGCAACTCCCGCACTCTACCACCGGTACTCGAATATAAGTAGAATAACCCGCCCAAGTTTGATCTTCATCAAAAACAATCTGTATCTAATACACAAGTACGCAAAACCACCTTAGCTCCACCTAGTGTACCAGACACCCTGGTCGTGAGCTACGGGTGTTACTTGCGAACAAGTCTCAATTTCACTTGCTTAGTCCTTTCTTGCTTCTAGGACTCTGATTTCAAAGCTCACCGATAGTAAGATCACTCACGGCTCCTACCACAGTTAATCACCTTATTAGCGACTAGGGCTGAATACTAGCCCATGACATTCCTCAGTTCTCATTATTGCCGTACAGTTTTTGTGCAGGTTGACCACCGTTATCGAGTGTACCGGCACTATGGTGGAGAAAACTAAAAATGTGCGGCCCAGTTAACCATTTAGTAATTGTTCCTTGGATCAGCAATGACCCGATTCAGAGGATAGGACAACTCATAATTAATTGATATTCAAAAAAGCACAACAGTAACCAAGGCACCTTTGGTCGCCTCCTTAGTCAACCCCAGTGCCACCAAAATAGCATTTTATACCAAAGTCCGTGCACAATGTAACGACTACTGCCGCTGGATCCCGATATCAAACAATTAAATATTTAAACATTTTTTAGTTAATAACCGGGGTCTATGCAAGTGCTTGAGTATCAATTTCAAGTATCCTTGCTTGACACTCTTCCCCCTGCGTTTGCTTCTGTCATTAGACCAATCGAGAATTTCAGTGTAGGGTGTCTACTATATTATTAAAAGAAGGAAAAAAAAGATATGAGGGGATCGACACGCTAAATTATGGCCTCCACCTATTGAACCAGAAAATCAAAATTTATGAACCTAATTAAATCTCCATATCGCTCCCCATGTGCCACATAAAATATCACCCGGTTTTGTGCCAGGATGAGGTGCTGCAAATCAGACAATTTGAAGCAGCTAATACCTCGAATAAACGGACCTTGTGCTAGGACGTTGGAGTACCCCCCCCCCCCCCCTGTTAAGGCTTAGTGTTTGTTTTGTTTGTCTAGGAAAGTAGATCTTTGGTGCGCCTTTAGCCATATTGACAAAGGAGGAAGTTACAGACTAGCTAGCACATGGCCGGCTTATTTGAGCACTGTGAATAATGTTAATCTGGGCCATCTGCAATAAATTTCCCATGCCGATGTAACAGCAAGTGCCTCCGGCCAAGGCCGAACTCCAAGTTATTCGAGTGAGCCTCAGTGATTTTGGTACATTGTGGTGGCATGCCAGTCTAGCAAAGCTACTCATACCCGCACTCTACGGGACCCCTTGCCCCGGCGCCAAGAGAGAAAAGAATACTCAGGATAGCCTTGTATCCTTTGTATCAAGTTGTAGTTGCCCGATACTCAAGAACACGGCAAGTTGAAAGAAATAGATATCAAAAACAATTGAGTGATGGAGATTGGGCAGAGCTACTCGTAGCGCTGGCAGCAGATCGTTAGTATCGGGGTTTGCCCCGCACGGCGTGCTGTCCGCCCGAGGTGGCCAAACCTCCCGCGAGATTAATCGGACGTTTTAACACTTAAGTTGCGAGATCAAAAAATTTGTGCAGTGCAGTACTGTGCTGTATTTCTACCTTAGCAGATTGCGGAAGGTCAAAAAGAAATATGAAAGATGTGGACCAGCAAAAAGAGCACGGTATGAGGAGCACTTTTCACCGAATATGGGAACTCACTTGGCCGGGTACAGTACAAGTGGGGACAACACTACGAATAAATTTTTGTTGCGCCTGCCTATCATCCCCGTCGAGTGCTAGTATGGGGCTCAAACGGCTGGGAACTTAAAAAGTCAACGGTCGAAACGGGCACGGTCCAAGCCCCTAATGCTCCGCATTTGTTCTCTTGGTCAAGAACTAGAGCTAACCTATGATGACAAAACAATTACATTTTCAAGAGTCTTCCACAAGCCACCAAGGGGCTAGATTGATTAGGATTGCTGTTTTCGTTATTGTATGTGTTAGATTTTACGGCATGGCACCGTAAGTATGATATCGACCAAACAGATAATACCGGCATATTGACTCGCGACGAGATACCTTCGCACCACCATGGTATGATTTTGGCTGCAAAATAAGTCCCACCGTCCCAATCAGAATGAAGGCTTGTGCAAACATTTCGCTTATTAGAGAGCTCGCGCACCAAGATCGGTTCTTGTACAACCCTGGGATTTATCGGTTATCCTCAGACTTCGGGGAATACAGCAGCCCAACCTCAATATAATTTTAAGATTGCAATTTATCGACGATGCTCCCCGGCACGTCCGATCGTTTTCGGCTAAACCATTTTTCTTCGGGGATGGTGCTAGTCTTAGGCTGTTACACGTGTAACCGGAATGTGCTTGTAATTGCACACACTTGTAATAGCGTCAGCCAGTTGAATATTATCTCATGTGAGAGTGCCCCATTCATCTCCCCATCCCTCCCGGTTGTAGATATTTAGGTGAAAAATATGTTGAGGTTCCGCGTCCGACCGGTAGGATCGCGGTTGTCCTCATAGGGCGAGACTTTAGTTATCTTGACTTCCCTCTTTGAAAGGTCGGGCCTTGATACTGCGTTGTACTAATGCTAGTAACTTACTTCCTACTTACGCTCATCCGAGACTTAGCAAACTTTACATAATCCCCGTTTTGCTTCTAATAAACTTTCGTTCTCTAAGCATAGCTACCGTATGTTAAGGCTCGTGGTCTCTCGGAGAAACCTCCAGAGGTTGATAGTCTTCTTCCCCTACGTCGTCTAGAAAATGGAACCACCCAATTCACATTCAATGATAGTCCCATTACTTCTTTGCTACAGTACCTCGTCAGAACTCACTATTGTAGAGATTCTACTTTATCCTAACAAAATTGGGTAGTAATAAGGTATCGAAGGGTGTAAGGTAAGCGCAAACACCCTGCCCTGCAACTAGCCTTGGGTACTAAGTTAGTACCCCGATAAAACTCGGTAATAATTCAGACGACCCAATAACAGAAACAAAAGATACACTTAAAATCATGTATACTACGTTTCAGCACCAACAACAGCCTTCGTCCTTTTGGGCCCGCCTCTTACCAGATTGTGGAAATAGTCTGAAGCTACCAAGTCCCAGTAGCGCGTCCTACTCCTTGACACAGTTAAAGTAGCCCCTTCAATATCCATAAGTAAACTTAGGACTCTTTCAGAAGTCTTCTTATCCTAACTTTATACAAGCTTCTGCTATGAAATGGTGGTACCCACTTATCATATGACTGGCCTTTCTTTGTTCTAACTTATCTCCAACGGTGAATTCGTATGATTTGTGCCCTTTATAGTTTTATAAAGAGATCCTCTATAGCAACTTACCATTTACTGTGAACTTTATAGAGAATATGATACTTTGCTCCATAACAACAAGGTTCGCATGAGTGGCCTCTTCATCCTTAGTAATGATTTTAGGTCTGCCAGGTTACTTATTAGCTTCTCCAGTAGGCTACATATTATTATTACTAATCCTATGATGTACAGTTGAGAGATGAGCTCGGGCGGTTTTTTTTTCTTCAAAAACCTACTAGATAGTTAGATTAAGTTTCAAAGCTGACAAATGCTTGTAGCGGAGCACTCATCATGGCCTAAGCATTTACTCCCATGACATAAGGAGCCTGAGGTTCGCTTTGGAGGCATATCGAGCTGGTTCATAGGGACACGGGAGTGTTGGGTTCTCTTTTTTTATATCATACTTTTCATGACGGCCTAGTGATTCCACTGCATTGTTAATTTCAACCCCCATTGGTGCCCACACTCAGGTTCTGTGGTACCAAGGATCATACTCTGTTGGCATCCGATTTTGTTCTGAGACTTTTTAATTCCTACAATGCAGAGATCATGGTACCGTATGCAAACCCCTTCTCTAGGTCTTGGATAAACAGTGGCGGAAGTGCTTGCGTCAACCAAATAGGAGAAAGACGAGATTTTGACTGGGTGGTGGGCATTCCCTGTCCTGAAACCTCCGGAATCTTCATAAATTTCGGAAACAATCTTCGTCAGGAGTCATGAGCTTGCGGCTTTCAATCACTGACCGTACCATTTCCGGGAATGATACTTGATATGAAGCAGCACTTGATTTGAAGAGAAGACCTTCGCCGATAGCCTAACTGCTGGCTGCTCCCTGAAACTTTCAAGCCTCAATGAACCGAGCCGTCCGGTAGGTGCCGTGGAGTTTCCGGCTTTCCGGGGCCGTCTATATCGGCAGTCGCACTCCGCTATCCCGGATGCCCAAAATCCGAGACTTTTACCCGCCATGGTGAGACATACAAGAAAGCGGAAAAACGAGGTTGGCGATGCTTGCGGAAGAGGAAATTGCATCTACCAGCGTATTAATAACGTCTATTCCAAATAGTCCTGTTGAACGTTAGATACTTCCCTCCTTCCTCCGCACTTTCAACTGAGCTCTTAAGCCACCCCACGAGCTAGAACCTCAAAAACACCCCCATTAGCGCATTTTGGCGATTCTTCGGGGAGAGTAACCCTTTCTCTTTCCATTCCTCGAGACAGAAAGCAGGAAGGGCATACCTTGTATACTATCAAACTGGCTTACTCCCGGTTACTTTCATCCTTTGTATCTCTATCCTTCTTTAAGAATAGAATAATATTGTAGTAGAGCAGGGGTAAGTTACATCCGAGTATCATATGAATTCGAACCCCTTGCTTTCCGCCTTAGGGAGTGCTTTTGCGTCGGAGTCCAGAGTTGCCGCATAATTTCTCCGGTTCGGCAAGGAACCCGGCTCTCCGGCTCAGTGTGTTTCGGCTCTGTGGGTTCCAGCTCAGTGGGTTCCGCTCTGCGAGTTCCGACATAGCGAGGCGCCACGATACTCGTAATGTAAGGTGCGTACTGTACAGTACTCAGGTAATACGGGAGTGGATAACAATTTAATAGTGCACTACCTGGTGGCCAGCTCCAGGCAAGAGATTAGTGATCAAATACTCAATCACTTCATTATTATTATCGGCTAAGATATCCCTGGTTTTCGCATTCATCGAGTCGAAATTACTTACAGTTCTTACCGCAAGCTCCCTCGACTCTCGTCTTGAATTTTGGGGCTTGAAGTTGTTCGAATATTGCCCTTTTGAATAGGTAATAGGGGTTGTTCTAGATTCTACAGGAGGTGGGGTGGGCAGGGCTGCCCCGTGGGGTGTTTCTCCACTTTTGTCCACCTTTGGCATAGTTCCGTGCTATCAGAACCTCGCTCAGGCTTCTACAGAGGACAGTGAAGTTCTAGATCCGACATTTCATCGATGTTCTATATTCTCTCATTAGCACCTGTAGGATTAAAAAAACTCAAGGACAGCCAGCTACTACTCCTATCGTACCTGCCGGGCCCCGCCGATAACCGGAACACGAAGATTTGACATGATAAGGCGGATAGCATCGGCGGACCGAACTCCTAGCAAATTAGCAATAGTCCCGGGAAAACCTCCGGGGCGGGGGATGTTTCTAGCTGACCTATGCCGTAGCGCACCTCTGTAGATATATTTATATTGTCCCTCGAGAGATTTCCGACTTTTTGTATCTTTCGAAATGACTGCAGGGACTTGGGACGGGGTGCGAGCAAGCCCTAGGGGTCTTGGACCCAGATTGCTTCTCATTCGCTAATAGGGGTCGGATGCGTTATCGCTGCCCTGAAAAGGCCAGAGACAAGGCTTAGCGGGTTTCGCTAATCCCAACATGCAATGTTTCTCCGCTAATGCTCATCCAGTCTTCCCCGTTCTCTCTCCCGAGTGACATATTGTGAGCTTTATCCAGGCTCGGAACTTTCCTTCGGGTAAGTCGCAGTTAATTTAAGAGAGTGGAAACAATAGTCGGCACGCATGAGGGAGTTTTTGTTCCAAATTAACTTCTGGTGGTCCTGTTCAGTGTCCAGGATCTAGGATCTTCGAGATACTTCTGATTTCGCTTGATCAAACTAGTCGGGGTGGTTCAAAGATAACCACCTCTGGCGTAAGGCTCGACTCGAAGGATTGAATTGCAGCTGCATTCCTCGCAATAGATTACATACGGAAGTGAAGGCCTCAATAGGGCAACTTTTGTGGGGTGGTAGGCTTGAAACATAGTGGTGAGTGATATATGTAATCCTATCTGATAGTTGTCAGGGTACAATAGGATACGATGGTTAGTCTGGGGCACGACTGACAGGAGGGTCGTGACTGTGGTTTTGTGCCGCTTTGGCGGTTTTTCCTGTTGTGTGCATTTTTCTCAGTTGAGTGCGCTCTCTTCCTGTATTTAGTCTAGAACTAAGTTAGTATGATAGGTGGAGAACAACTCGTCGAACATCTCAGCTCTCTTCACCACCCGAGTGCTTTCCATACTAATTTACTCTCAATTTCAAATATCAACTCTTTTATTATACTTTCAAAAAATCTAGCATTTTCTTTAATCTCTTCCTTTCTACTAAATCAAAATTTCAAAAAACTATTAACTTCTTTATTTCATGAAAGTTTAGAAATTCAGAGAAATGTCTATGCCTAAGCTACTAAGCAGGTCAGCCCTGCGAAGTAGAGCACGACAAGAGAGACACAAGCAATCTATCCTATCTCAGAATTCAAGCTGTAGATCAACTGTTCCACCTTCTACTCCCCAGCCAGGTGAGCATGAAATTTTAACTAATAATTGAATGAAAACTGAGATAGGTGATGGGGCAATATAAAATGGACTATGGCCAAATGACTGGACTTATTTTTGCACACAGTGTTCCATACCAGCAAAAATTAGAAAAGGATATAAATCAAATATACTTCAAGTTTGTCCACAAGACGGTAGCTATTGTTCCCATATACTATTGGCCACTCAGCCTGATTTTCAGGCTCAAAAGTCATAATTGTAAGAGGGTATTGTACATGCTGGCTATCTTGTCATCTTCTATCTAAGTATTCCACTGTGAAATCAATTTCATTGAATACTACTGCCAGTGGGGTGCAGCTAAACAGTATACAATGTCATGGAGGAAGTATGAGTATGATTTTCACTCTCTTCAAAGGTTAGTCCCCAAAGTATTCACATCAACTTTATCTTGCCCTATTTAGAAATATCATGCAAGAACTATATATATTATAGAAGTTCAAGTTCACCACAGTAATATCATTTATGCACATGCTGAGTATAGATATTTGGTACATACTTGATACAACTTGAAGTCTCATTGGTATGTTACTATGACAAAGTCAGCATCAGTCTAGTTTTGTATCATCTCTTAGGTTCTTTGTATCACAGTCTATTGACTTTAATAATAAAATTAGCCTGTCTGAATCATAAGTAAACTATGCTTCTCAATCATGTCAATTACAACTAAGTTTGAAGTTCTGGGTCTTCGTTTGCATAATATTAATAAAAATGGAAATAAAAATAAAAAAAAGCGCATCCATGATACGAATTAAGCACAGGGCCTTGAGAAATGTTCATCGGATGCCCCTTACTCCTCGCAGGGGTGAGTGTTAAGTGTTGCACCGAGCCCAGTCTGCACTTTAGACGCCCAACACCATATTACAAGCCCCGGTGAACATAGTAAATGTTACTGGAGGGTGCAGACATAACTTAGAGAATGTGAATTAAGGTTGATGATATAGTGTCGCTTTATGAGGAATAAAAGGGTAGGTTAGGCCGAGGTGCCGTTTCATCCGAGCTCCTTGCTATTCTCCTGCAGGCTGGACTTGACCATGGTGCAGTACATTAGAGTTGCAAGCCGACAGCTGGCAAAAGCCACCCCTCGTCTTGACTTTTTCACCCTTTGCACACCCACGAGACGGTCCATCCCAGTTCAGTTATATCTAAATCTCGTTTGGGACTATGTCAGTATGTGCAGATATTGGTGGCTCTATCTCTTATTTTGGTGATCCCTGCCATATGGCTGGGGTAGGAAGGTTCTGCAGCGTGCCTGCCATACAAGGCCTATTTCGGGACCTTGGTTGATTGCCGAGAACCCAGTACTCGCTCCGTCGATAAATCTGCGATTTGCTCAGAGTTCATCTTCTGTATAGCCAAACATCAGGCTGGCAGCCCTCTAGGAATGTTTAGGACTCTACGCAGTTTATGGTTCCTGTGCTCTTCAGGTGGAATCATATACAACAAGCTCCTCCATGGCAGTGTACAGTACTAGAGCCAAGGGGCGATCTCGTCGGGACCCCGTAAACAGCCAGCCACCTCCTATAAGTCAATCCTATCTCTTACCAGGAATTCAAGAACATCCTGACTGTCGTGAGGGGAGAATTGGGTGTATCTGTGTGTACAGCTCCTGGCATTCTTTAGCTCCTAGCAGGCAGAGGTAAAGTAGGGAGCACTCCCCTAGATGCTACACGGAGAAGGGAGGGGTCTCAAGAATCAGGATGTGGGCCCTATTAACTACTCACACCCGCCCGCTAGACGGACTTAACTCACAACCCTATACTCCACTAATCCTAAAAATCTAAATGAAACAGGATAAAAACATAGCCAAGGTTACTAATACCCAACCCTGCCCAGCTCTGCCCACATCCCATATCCAGGAAGCACGGCAACAATCAATCACAAACAAAAGCCCTCTGCTTTATGCGGCTCTCTAATCATGGGGCAAAGTATCATTCCGTAGGATTGCAGTATTAGTTGGTTACTTACTTGCACACTTGGTTGCTTGTAAGCCCAGGAAGGATAGGCGATGCAGCGGCCGGCTTGGTGTCCACTATAAGTTAGGTAAGGGGACTCCCGCATGCTCGCGGCCACACACACAGAATTGGTAACACCGGAGGAGGAGAAGCGAAGAAGGTGTTCACAGCTATTTTGTAGCTTGGGACGTTATAAAGCCTTAGACGAGGTGACGGTTCAGACCCGGACTTTACACTGTAACTGTCATCAGCCGAGGAACTTTACATCAGTGTCAGAATTTTCAAATGGGGAGTTGGGGGATGGGAGCTAGGGATCCCGTGTGAGCATCATTGGTTGTGTCGTTATGATACCTGGCATATGCGGGGGGGCTGGCGACGTCTAGTGATGCCACCTGTCACAGATAATCACTCGTCTATACTTAGCCCCAAATTTTTTAAGAGGTTTCTGAGGCAAGGAACAAATGACTCCGATTTCTAACAAAAGTCTCCTGACTGCATCCCCCCGCTACTGGGCCCTCGCACGGAAAGCTTTTTCCCATGCGCCAGATCTGGGTTCCGATGCAGACATACTTTCTACAGCAGCACGGCTTTTTAACACATCGAATTTCATTGTTGTTGATGAGAGGTCTAGAATTCTGGCTTGGTTATCTCCACTAGAGATTCGGGCATTCCATCAAAGTGTTCGAGACCGCTGGTTCGATAACGTTCGGGGCCGGGCCCTGGGAACAGAAGAATTTAGGCACTGTTCTGTGTTGCTACGGCTACCCGGGGGTCGGCAAGCCCTAACTCAGGTAAGAGAGATGATCTCCGGGAAGGGGGCGGGAAGGAAGCAAGTGCAGCGCTAACAAGGTGCAATGCTAGTTCACTGATGACTGATACATTGTGCAATCAGGCCGGAGAACAAAATATTGCCGTCGCCTGCTTTTATTTCGACTTTACCGCGCGGAAAGAACAGACGCCTACTAATATGCTCGGCGCCCCGCCGAAACGGGTCGTTAGTGGAATGGGAGAGATTCGGGACGGAATAATGCAGGATTTTCGGGGGCAGGAAAGAACGACAGGCGGGTGGAGATTGCGACTTCCGGAAGTTGCGGAGGTGCCACAGACCCCATCGTCCTCCCGCCCCACATGTATATGTATTGGCCCTCCCGATCGATTTCCGGAAGGGTATCAACTAAAGGTCCTTGGCCCACTCAAGGAGGTTCTCCAGAAGGCACCAAGCACTCGAATCTCCCTGAGTGGCAGGCCTCATATCATGGATGGGGTGGAAAAAACCCCTGCCGGAAGAGTAGCGATTGTGTCCCTAAGCGCCAGCGGAGATGATATATCAGATATCTCTAGGCCAGACTAGATGAGGGCATAATCCCCGAGGCCATAGACGGTAGCCTATAGGTAGCCGTTGTAAAAAGCATCAAAAATTTATCAGGAATGCACCTCCAGGAAATCCACAAGGAGCCTACTCCAAGTCGCCCGCTAATAGATATATCTAGATCCTTGCTGATTCCCCTAAAAACTGAAGCAATCCTACAAGAGGCGATGATTGATAGAAGACGAGAGAAGTTAAGAGCAATTACGGATTGCCTTATGGTAGGAGATGCTTATGGTGCGAAGCTAGAGCGCATAAAGGCCCAGGGCATGAAGAAAACAAGACTTGGGATTGCCGCTCGGATGTGGATCTTCCATTCACGACGGCTATTCCTGGTAGAGGAGTTGTGTCACACTCCCGTGACCGAAATAGGATCACCCAGCTTCAATGCCTATAATGTGCCTTCGATACGGGTATTTACAGGCTGCTACCAAGGACTTTTGTCGTGGATAAGGAGGCTTCAACTGTCCGCTTGATCGATCCTATCCTCCGAGAGTATCTTCGTACTCTCCCAAACCTTTTTGGTAGAGGTCTCTTGAGGATAGCTGAAACACGCTTGACCCATCCCAATCCCCAGCTCATCAAGGATATTCCGGCGCGTCTCCTGCGATCTCCAAAACGCATCTCTACATTGGGAGGCCGCGCTAATGTCTGGCTCTCGAATCGCGTGGAATCCCTTGCTCTCGAGCTTCTTGATCATCATAATAACCACATATCTGCTAAGTTAATTTCCGGAGCAATCGCTCCCCGTGATATTATTTGGGACGCGACATTTTCCGTATTGCACTGCGTGTCGTCCTTTGGCACCGTCAGAGTTGCGCTCGCTTTGGCGGGGTTCAAAAGACGGGTGTCAATGAAAGAGATGACGCAGGTATAACGCCACTCATATGAGCAACGAGACGTGGGCATGAAGTAGTGGAACTACTATTAGAACGAGAAGACGTCAACCTCCACTTCCTAGACACCTCTTACCACAAGACACCACTCTCATGGGCCGCTAAGAATGGGTACGAGGGAGTAGTGAAGCTCCTACTTAGACGAGATGATGTCGACCCGACAGACCAGACACATACAGGGACCAGGCGCTCTTCCGGGCTATCCAGGGCGGGCACGAATAGTGAGACTATTACTAGGACAAGAAGGCGCCAACCCCGATAGGCCAGAAACGTTTTTTAGCAAGACACCACTTTCGTGAGCTACCCAGAACGGGGGTAAGGGCGCAATAAAACTGCTGCTGTTAGCGCCATCCCTAATTCATGCTTTCTCACCTTGGACCGGCCGCACGGCCCCGTAGATATCGCCACCCCCCGCTCTTTTTCCCTTCTCCTGTTTCCTTCCTTTGTCCCCCGGCTACCCCAGGATTCGCCTATGTTAGAGGGTTTTCTCAGAGAATTTAGAGCCCAGTCCACCTCACCATTACCTGTATAGTATCAACTGATAGGTAATGGACAGTGTTATAGCCCAAAGAAAACACTAAAAAAAATGCAAGGGTGAAAGTGCAATCACAATAGGCTCTAGGCAGCAGAACATAGAAAAATGTGGACTAGATGGCTGCTCAGTAGCTACCGTAAAAACTCAAATAGAAGAAAAATATGCTAGGACGTTGGAGTTGCCTCTCCTAGTAAGACGCCTCGTATATTCCTTTTGTTTTGTTTCAATTGGGAGCTGAGTTTGCGGTGTTTTCCCTTCGCGTAGCTGTGAAGGGAAATTCCAACGTCCTACCACATTTTTCTTCTATTTGAGTTTTTACGGTAGCTATGGGCAGCCCAGGGGATATATACTTCTGTCTAACAATTCCAGAAACTCTCAACAAACTCTAAAGAGACACACGCGCTAAACAGCAAAAGGTATAAAAGAAAGAACAAACCATATATGATATACCCTATACCGTAAATCGCGAGCGAAATAATAATATTATAAATTCTACTATGGTGCCTTGCGTCTAAAGTGTGCACCTAGGCCTTTGCAACATATAACGCTCAACCCTGCGAGGGATTAGGGTTATACTATGAAAATGATAATTTCTCAAGATCCTCCGTTCAATTCACCGTAATTTCTCTGCTGTTTCTGGAATTTCAGTTCAGATACGGTACCTCTTAACCCTGTGCTCTGGACCCTAACTTAGCCCCCTTCGCTCCAAGTGATTCGTTTAAATGCCCTTGCAATTAAAAAGAGGAGGAGATATAGAATAAAAGTGGAACCACTGTATGAATTCAATATAGGATCTTGAAAAATTATGGTTTTCATTAATTCCTCACAGGGTTGAGTGTGCCTATTGCGGTGGCCCAGTACGCACTTTAGACCCAATGCACCTACGTATGTATGATAATATTATGATAGCAAAAGTGTTGGATTGAGGTTAGGGGGTATACGGTCATAGGGAATGTGAGTATGGGGTGCGCATGATCAGGTACATGGCCCCGGATTGCTTGTGGGGATAGGGTACTATATTATGTACCCAAGGCGCTGCTCAGCTCTATAGTTTCCCATGATGGAATCGCTCACCCTATGAGTGAAGAGAATAGCTTTAGTTACCCCGCTATTCCCCACCAAAAAAAAAAACCAAGGTTATCGAGAATAATCAACCCTTCAAAAATATTTAAAATCCAAAGCACTACCCAGATAGTTTCAATCGCCTCCAAGAATCGTCCACGAAATTCAAAGAAACATTCCGCCAAATGGTTTACCCATGTATAGTCGCTAGAATTGGAATTCCATTACAACACCACCTCCCAACTACCCCTTTTTTTTGGGTTAGCAAAAATTACACCTATCTCCAAAATGCGGAGAGAGAAAGTGGAAGAGTAATAGGGCCAGGATAGGAAATCGTTTTCCCCCCCAATGCCAAACCCGTGATCGATACAAATGTGCGAAACTTAGAATATAAGCATGATACCGTGGCTACGCTCTCAGTGTATAATGATGCTATCATAAGTGAATTAGGGAAAGCGGTGGAGTTTCTGTCTGCCCCGCCTTTCGGGGGTAGTTAAGGTTCTACTGTGCTACCGTAAGGACTCGAATAAACAGTCCTCATGCTAGGACGTTGGGCTTGCCTCTCTTAGGAAGGTCTGATGTTTTTTCTTTTTCTTTTTTTTGGTATTGGGGGGCAGACTTTTGGTTTGTTTTTGACCCCTTTTCCAGAGGATGAAATTTCTGATTACTAGTACAGTACATAGCACAGGGATCGTTTATTCGAGTTTTTACCGTGCCAGAGGGGCCCCCGATTCTAGAAAAGAAAGTTGAAAGACGCAATACCTCTTACACTAACAAAAACGGGCTTAACTTTCAAATCATTATTCCAAACCTTACGACATCTCCAGCTGCCTTCTCAGAACAAATTAGAGAGACTCAGGCGGTACTGCGCGGAGCGAAGCCCTTCGTTTAGTTATTATGGTATTTCTAATGCGAAAGCCAAAATACATCTTCCCATTCCTATTCTTCCATCGGAAAGGAGAGAACAGCTACTGTGGTTACCACCCTTTTCGCGAGGCTCAGCCCAAATAACTGATTAGTGATTACTACTATCCCAACGAGTGACACTACATGACTGGATGTATCCCTAACCTATACATCCAGGTCACTAAACGCAAGACTCCTCTATCACAACCCCTCACTCGAATTTCCCCTCCTTGCTCCACCCAGCAACCTAGCTTATCCTACGATACGATATTAAGCTCATCATGACGACAGCAATCCCCGCTATCCTACTATACCACTGCAGCCGCAATCGACCTACTCCATGGCACAAACCCAGATGTTCGCGCACATGCAAGAATCTGGTTTATCACTCCCCGAATGCCATAAATTACCGACATGATACCTCTATATTATCCTAGTCGCTTCTCCCTCCAGATATTGGGAGTTGACGGAAAAGAGAAGGAAAAAGGGAAAAAAAACAATGCCTAGCCACCTCCATCGCCGAACTAACGAAAGCAAAGAAATGGACAAAAGGAAAACTCATGAGAATGATGTTTTGATGAGACGTGATAAAGCTTGGGTAGATAGGTAGAAGGAAGAGGAAAAGGGAAAAAGACAGATAAACGCCCATCCATGCGATTTGGGTAGATTTAAATCGCTTTGCAATAATGAAAAGAAGAAGAAAAAAAACCATACCGAATACGAAATACAAGCCCTTTCCCTGCTTTCGTTTTCCGCATTCTTCATCTCGCTTCGAATTCTCTCAAATTAACAAGAAAAAACTCCAACAGGAAAGAGGAATCTAGAAAAGGATGCAAAATGTATGAACTCCTCCGTCACTGACATCAAGGGGAAAGGGCGAATCAAGAAAAAACTGCACAAATCAAGAAAGGTTAAAAATATACAAGAATAGGACCGCACAAGTTAAAGAGAAAAAAGAAGCCGGGATTAGGCCGAGAACCGACCACCAGATAGTGCCAGAGTATCAACAATACCCATGAAGGCAGATCCTTTTCTCCCTGCATTTGCATTCCCAATTATAGGCATATTATCCACCGAAACATGACTTCTTCAACTTAATCAGATCTGTTGAGTTTGTTCTTGGTAGCGTGGCTGATTCCCAGTCCGATAGCCACAGCCCCAACCACAAACAGAACGGCGCAGACGACTTTGATGATGATCCATTTGGTCTTGTTCCTCATGACTTGCTTCTGTAGGAACCTCCTCGCGGGCCATGCGTTGCATGGCCTCCCCTCCTCACACGACAAAGAGAGTCTCGGATGGGGGTGTGTAGACATGGAAGGTCGAGGCATGGGGTATTCAGCGGGATTCTGAACTGTGCAGGTCGAAGAGGTAGGGTGAATAGTAATAACAATCGAGTCAGATGTCGACTTGTCTACTGACTTGGGCCCTTGAGGGATGGATACAGTGGGAGTGCTGTGATCCGTGTTCACAGCGGGATACGTGGGAGCAGGAGTTTGGCCTTCAGCATCTTCCAGTTCAGGTTCCTCGGCAATAGTAGTAGTAGTCGAGTATGATTTCTGCAGAGGAGCGGGATGAGCCGATAAGTTTGTCGATTCTGGTAGGGCCGCAGGGGCTGGGAGAGCAGGAGGTTGTGGAGACATACTCCTTCTGTAGGGATTGTTCGATTGAGGCTCAACCATTGGTGTCTATTCCCTTGCCGAGTCGAAAAAAGACGGAATTTCAATTCACGAGTCACGCCGGCTCAGAAATGCGCAGGGGGAATGGGGGATGCCAGGACTTTTAAGGTGCGAAGTCGTAAGCTCCGAGCTACAGGCATTGAGCGGTTAGCTTTCCGTCAACAACAGCTCAATGATTTATTTTCACGCGTCCAGAGCATGAGAGCTCGAAACGAATACCGGTAGGGGAGGAAAAAAAAAACCTCACCGACCAACACGCGAAAAGTGGGGAGGAAGGAAGAAAAAAATGGGGTGAAGCAGAAGGGGGAGGGCATCAGATTACATACGGGAGAAACTAGTTATTTGAGCAGGGAGAAAAAAGCACCAAACCGCCGCCAAATGAACCCCTCAATGAAAGAGAAAGAATAGCGCTGCAGAGGGAGGTCGTAAAAAAAAACTACGAAAGCCACAGGCAGCCGGAGAGGGGCGGGGGATGTGGTGTGGTTGACGGTTGTGCAGGGGAGGATGATGGAACGAAGGGGGAAAGAACGGGAAAAGGAGGGAAAGGGAGGGAGAGAGAAGGAGAGCAGAGAGATTACTCGAAGAGCATTTGCTTGTATGAGAGCGGGAGAGGGAGAGAGGAGAAATCTGCCTGCACGCAGCAGAGAGCAATGCTCAGTCGCAGTTCTGTCGTCGGTGTGCTGGCCAATTCGAGCAGAGGACGACCGAGCGAACGGACAAATAGACGGGTTACTGAAGTTCTTAGGTCAGGGCAATTTTTCGAGTAAGTTACTTCTCTACGAGTACTATCATGGAGTTGTTGAGTGAATTACTGGAAGTGCCCGAATGCTTATTCTCTGCGGCAGCAAAAGCGTAGTCTAAAGACCCTCGTGAGGCTACACTCATCACCATACGCAAGAAACATAAGCACAGGTGCAGAAGAAAGAATGATGTTATCCAAAAAAGGGGTCGAAGTGCCAGGCCCTCTCACAACAATAAATCTCACTATTCCCGATCGGTGCGCCCTGAGGTTAATCTTATAGTTTACTTGGCACTTGGCACCACTTCAGTCCCCCCAACAAGCCCCCCTCGTCTCCACTTCCCGCTGTAACATTCCATGTCGGAAATCCAACGACCAGTGCCAGGTAAACAACACAATGCAACTTTTCACCATGGCGTTCTGTGTTGTAATGGAAGTTTGGAACAAACCATTTCGCAGGACAGAAACGAAAATGAAAGGAAAATCGTAGCACAGCGATTGCGCAGCAGCCCATTTCTTTCTGGAAAAGGAGAGAGAAGGAAAAGAACATGGCGGTATGAACAGCGAGGGGAAACAGGGTAAATCCTGTCACCGAACCGCTCGGGTACTCACACACAAATCACATTCCTCCCTTCTCCAGCTGTCATGCCATTGCACCTGCTCCAACTTCCAGCCTTGCAGTACTCGTACCGTACCTACTTGTACTCGTCGTTCCTGTATGTACGCGGGCAGTGTAAGGTACACGACAGGCGACCGCTGACTACTGTAGAAGGACAAGAGGGAAGGAAGCAAGGGACTAGAATAGAAGAGGTGAGTGGTAGGGGGAGAACGAAAAAAAGAAAAGAAAAAAAACAAGATCTGTACCACCTCGCTTCTCCTCGGGAACCCTACACCCCAAAGCGATCTCACTGCCGTACGGTACAGGGACACATAATATGTCAACAGTCCCCGAAGTCACGACTCTTGCCATCCTTTTATCTGCGGCACTCGTGCAGCGCCAACCAAGCTTGTCTCACCTCCCTCGTGGCTAGTGCTTTGCTGTAAGAGCAAAGTACCGTATGAGCAGTCCAATTGATGCAAGTGATAAAAAAATCACTCAATCATGCAAGCGTCTTTCCGGTTGCTAGAGGGGATACTGTACGGTACTCTACTCGGGTATCTACCGATAAGATACCGCGCTGTACTCGAGTACAGGCATAGCGTTATTCGACTGGAGGATCTAATCCCGAGTCCATGATACAGCACTAGCACCATACGACACCTCCGGTATTGGCAAAGGAAGAAGCTATAATAAGAACTACCAGCACTCCATCCCTTCTGCCCTTTTCCGGCGACAAGCGATATGTCATTGCATGGCACATGGTTAGTCTATTTATTGATCAGGCAGTTGCTCCTCTGCCTCCTTTGAAACTCTACGTATCGTACAGTACACTGCTCGAGTACGGTACACAAATGCTATACATGAGATCATGACATTTCATTAGCGCTCACCTGCTGGGCAATTGTAACCTTTACGGTGCCGCGCCTGGCCTGGATGAACTGATACCAGTAAATTACAAGTACTAGTACTCGAGTACAGTACTGGTGCCTGCCCCGCCACCGAAGAAAAAAAAAACCCCCCCCAGCCTAGGTCACTCCATTAGGGTTAGGTAAAGCCCCCGGAGGCAAAGATCCAGATTCCTCGCTGGCCCATCGATCCGTGAGGCTGATATCTTAGCTGCTACCGCTACCATATTTCCCCCACTCTTTTCTCAGTGTGGAAAAACTCCTCCAATTACACCTTCCCATCGTACCTAACCCCTGTTCTTCCCATCACCCGTAAGAGGCAGAAGATTGACATCTGGACAGGATCGCAAGAATCTCTCCCCACTCCGTGAACTCTGCAAAGGTATCACCATAGCACCCTATCACTGCATGCCGAACAAGACGGGAAGAAAAGAAAAGAAAAGCGATAAAAATACCACACAACCAAGCAAGAACTTTCCCAATCCGAATTCATTCATTCGCTGTGTCTCTGCTCCATAGTACGATATTGTACAGCATGGCAAGATTCCTGGGACCGGTGGGCCAGTATCCTACGCCTGAGAGGAGCTTGCGTGTCTGGATAATAATAATGAGGCGGGAAGAAAGGTTATCCGCTGATCGCACACACACGCACGGGCATATGCACACTGGTGGAGTGGGTGGATACGGTACTCGAGTAGGCATGTCGACGACAGTACTGGTCGACAGAGGACTGCTCCAGATGCTCTGCTATGCCATGCCATGCGGCACAATGCGCCCATAGAAAGTGCAGATTTCTAGAAAATGGTTGGCTTTGGATGGATGGGTTCCTGATTTAGGCTGTTGATGGTAATGCTCTTCGCGGCCCTTTGGCCCAGTGCAGCACGAAGGTTAGTGAATAGTTAAAATAGGTTAACCTGGAGAACAACCCTTGTCCTGTCCAAAAACATCTCCCTGGGACTTGTAGAGCCCAGGGTTGAAAAGCGTCCCCGAAGTGCCAAGTTTCGAGTTGACCCGCCGGTTTCCCCACGCAAAAAGGCGTTGCACACACCAGAGTCAACCCCAGGACTTAATACCCCGATTATAGGGCCCAGGAAGTGAGCTCCAAACCGTCGGGGAGTGAATGCTACGGTGGTCCCACAACTTCTCCCCGACCCTCCGGTCCCCTTCATCCCCATCATTGCCATCTTATAATACCGCAACATACTTTCCCCGAGAGATCCTTGCTGAATATAACTTGCCACCCCCAACCTAGTACCAAGTACTCGCGATATCGAAGCGTTTTTAAAAAAGACTACTATTGCATACCACCTAAATTCGAGAAAAAGTACCAAATTTTGGCGGTATGCAATAGTAGTCTTTTTTAAAAACGCTTCGACAGCGCGAGTACAATCCAAGCGCTGGCCGATCAACCGTCCACCCACCCACCAAGCCGCAACCCGAATTCACTTGCCAAGTTAGTCCCTCAATGGAAGATGAGTGCAGTTTCATATTTACTCTTTCTGTTTTTCCCCATTCAACTTCTCTTCTTTTAACGTAAACCTCCCGATGCGATGCGCATACATACCCGACATTCTTTTTCGTGCCCATCCTCTTTCCAGTCTCGGACTCGGCTGCGGTAGCAGGTTTTTGCTCAGTAGTGCTCGTGCCGGTGTATGTACCGTGATGTATATATGTAGGAAGGCGTTGTCGGTATACCGCTTTTGTTGGTTCCCGCGGAGGGAGATCGATTCCATATTATAGTGTCCACATAGGGGAGTCTAGGCTGAGCCTGTCTTTTTGAGGAAGAAAATTGGCGTCAAATAAGCCTCTTCTATCCTATCCAAGCGTGGAGGTAAAGCGTGGAGGTAAGTTTACCAGCTTCTTTTACCTCCTCTCCTCTCTTTTCTTCTTGTCCATGGCAGAATCACGAGTGCTCTCCTATGACCGCCCAACCTGAAAGCGGGGAACCATGCTACCCTATCGCTTTCCCTTTCCTTCCGCATCACCTACTAGCCGCAAATAGTAAGCGCGAAGAGGCTGGCTGGCATTCAAAAGTACAAAAATATGATACAGTTTCGCCTCACTAAAGCATGCGCCAGGGCCACTGGAATACAGTAGTATGCCGTGCTTGACGTCGGGCGGGTTCTTTTATTCATGATATGATATCAGGTGGTGGCGGCAGCATTGGTCGCTTACTTACTGACTGAATATACGGATCAAGTTAGCGAGGTAGGCTTATATGCCGTGGAGTTATGCGACCCGTGTGGGGTAAGTTAGGCGCTAGTCTATGGTGCGGCGTGCGAATTAGAGGTTTGGCGCGAGTGATTGGAATGGCGTTCTGCACAGTAGAGGCTGCTAACGGAAGTGGTTGGTGGGGTGCCGGTATTCGAGTATAATCGTAATCGTGGATGGTTTTCCGTAGTTTGTAGGTTGGCCATTTGGTACTGGGGGGGGGTTTCTATGTGTGCCATTGGGAGGAATAGATTTGTTGGCGATGCGGGAGGGCCCTCCCCGGATGCCGCAAGGGGGTCAGTGGGTTGGTTCTGCTGATTGCGCGAGATGTTGGTTGGCTGTGTTGGTTGCATAGAGTATTGTTTGCTTGTACCTGAGCCACGTTGAGAGGGGTTCTCTAGGGTGTCTGGTATAGCAGAATTATTTGGTTTTGAGTGCATTTTACTGGTTGACCCCGAGGTATGTTTCGCCTACCGTACCATCGGTCTGGCATTTTAGTATCATAAAATCGTCACCTGGTTTTGGGAAAAACATGGTTTAAGTTGTGCCTGGGCCGGCGCGTGTGCAGGAGTTATTCTCGCTCACGGTGACTAAGAAATCGAATCCTCTCTCCCGGTCTGCTATTATCGCCAGGATCTTCCTTGGTGAGAAAGGGTGGTTCTCTTGGCGAATATTTGCGATATAATGACTCTGTGGTCTTGTTTTGTGGCAGGGAGCACAAAAGCTAGAAATACCAGGATTCCTTAAAAGTTCATTAACGGACGTTTTTGTCCCTCCCTCCCTCGTCTCAGCTCGGAACTAAACTTGCTTGCTTTCAGTTAGCGTAATTCTCAAGAAGTTTTGCAATTGCCTAAACCATGAACCATACCCGAATCAGCAATTGAGGGTTTGTTAAAGAGCTGCCCAGCGTTCTTGACAAGTGCGCTTATGGAGCGTAAGTTTGGGACTCTAAGCCCGCAGGAACGGACACACTCCAACCAATTCTTACTCGCATTCTTTAATTCATCTTATCAGCGGGGTGCTATCCGGGTCCTAATTCCTCGGGAGTACTAGATGGTCTGTGGGGTTGCGGTATTCAACATTGCTTAAAGGAGAATGGAGATATGGGGGTTTATAGAGGGGAGCAACATGTAGGAAACGGGTGGCACTTTTATCAGGGTTTATTATGGTCTTAGGCTCAGAGTGAGAGCTGCATCAGTCCAAGGACATCTTGCAAGGTTGAGGAGGAAACTATGGAATGAGGTTTGGCGTTCCGTCTGGGGTGGAAGGAGGGAATGGAAGGGATTGTGGCGGAGGGGCCTGTGGCGGAATCTTTTTTCCTCGAGGGGGAGAAGAGCGTGGGATACCGTAGATGGAGGTTTTGATAGAGAGTTTTGAGGGTCATGACGGGGCTAGAAGTACCTGCCACGAACCTAGTAAGGGGATGAGGCTTTCAAGTGAGGAGAAGACGTTGTCGTAGAAGCCGAATCCGAGGCCCTAGGGGCTAAGGAGGAATATTTCACATGAGACCCCCGGATATCGTTTAGAGATGGCTTACGGGCTGCCTATGGTTTATTTTCCGCATGAAGTAGTTTAGGATCAATAGATTTGGCTTTAGGGGACGTGTTGAGAATACGTTTGTTCCTCATACTGAGTAGGAGATTTAGAACAGAGAGCAGATTTAGCATGTTGACATTGACTTCTGTAAGGCTTGTGTACTTTGCTTTGAGCTACCGTCATTTGGCATCACTCGATAGATACTCATATGCTGAGCACCTAACTCGATGTTGTCTTGCCATCCCGATCATGGGGTATCACTTGCTTACTGGCAGGTAATTGAATCAATTTACTGGAGATTCTCCTAGAATAATATTACGTCGGATGGGGAGGCTCTAGTAGTGATGCGGGGTCAAAAGGATATTTGGCTATACCGGAAGATTTTTTTTGGAACTTCTGCTCAAGCTTTTTTCGATTACGTGCTAAAGTTCAACCAAAGTCTCCTCATCATGACAGGACACTTACCTAAATTGAGTACATGCCCACAATCTTGTCCCTCCCCGTGGCCCCTGAATAAATGTGACTCTTTTTTCCTATATATCGCCTACCCCACTATCTCACCACCACTTTGGATACCAAATTTCCCCATATATAGTGCGTTCAAGATGGAGGACGAGAAATCTCAAGGCAGTGATGTAACAATTGTTATTGAGCCCGGTGCCTCTGCTAAGGAGGGGGGGTCAGAGGAAGGGGCCCCTGGGGGTCCTCCGCTTGGGTTCTTTGAAAGGCTTCGAAGGGAAAAGGAGAAGGCACAGGTGGAGAAGGATATCCGGAGAGCAAATGATGAGAAGCGCGGGCTTAGGAGTTATACGGTAATTGTTCCTGTTACTCTTTTGTTAATGGCGGGGGCTGATGAGAGGCTGACGGTGATTAGAGGATTATGAGTTATGGGACTGGGTTTGATAGAGGGTTACAGATTGTTGGCTCCTTGGCTTCGGTTATCAATGGAGCCATCCTGCAAGTTTCCCCCTCATGATGTTAAAGGAGATAGGCTGACAAAAAGCGATGGGATAGCCCTGTTATGACTGTCTTCTTTGGACAAGTTGTGGATGACTTTTCAGAGTACTTTCAAGAGGGCACAAAAGTCACAGTAGGGGAGTTCAGGCGGCGGATTAATGCACTTTCGTGAGTTCTTTTTTTTATACCCCTTTCTGGAAACAAGTGGTTGTCTGATCGAAGCTGGAAGTCTTATATTTGTCTATCTTTTTTTGGGTAAATTTGTGGCCGGATATATCTCTATGGTTAGTTGGATCGGCAGGACTGATTATGGAAATTCAGCTAATACTGATCGTATGTCAAGGTTTGTTTTAGATATACTGCAGCACGAATCTCAACTTTGATCCGACAAGCCTATCTTCGAGCAGTCTTCAGTCAAGACCTCACTTTCTTCGACAAGCTCGATGGGGCTATTCCGCAATGGCAACTAGACCTCTTAAAAAAAGAAGACATTCTCCCGCCTACTAACAACAATGGAAGTCCGGGTACCATCGCTATATGCATTACTACCATAGCGTCACTAATACAGGGAGGCATTGGTGAAAAGGTAGGAGGGATTTTGCAAGCGCTGGCACAAATGATCTGTGGTTTCGCTATTGCCTTTTCAAGGAATGGGAAGCTAGCCGGTGTTTGCTTTACAATGTTACCGGCAACTGCTCTGGCACTGGTGCTGTGTCTACTAGCTCAGTCGAAGTTTGAATATAGGATGGTCACCCAAGACGCTCGAGCGGCAGACGTGGCTGAGGAGGTATTGGGGAGCATCCGTACAACGCAAAGCCTGAATGCACATCATAGAGCTGAGGAGCAATATAAGAAAATCGTTGATGTTGCTAAAAGCTGTGGGGTGAAAAAGGCCTTTGCTGAAGCTAGTTATACAGGGTTGAGTTTCTTTATTGTTTTTGCTTCGTGCGCCCTGTGCTTTTTTTATGGTGTACGTCTTTTCAAGGATGGTGGTATTCAGAACCCTGGGGTCATAGTCACGTAGGTTCACAGTGTCTTCCAATTATTCTGTGTGAAGCTGCTGATAGTGTTTGCGTAGAGTTTATTTCGCCATAGTTCTAGGAGTGGGAGGAATTGCCGGACTGACTACCCCCATGACAGCAATCTTCCGAGCAAGCGCATCGTCAGGACTTATCTTCAAAACAATCGATCGGAAGCCTGTTATCGACGCACTTTCTACCGAAGGGCGTGATCCGGATAACCTTTTACCTGGAGACTTAGTTTTGAACAATGTGAAGTTTTCCTATCCAGAAACGGGGAAGAGACAGGGTGTTCATGTGTTGGGCGGTGCTCGGCACACAGCGATAGGGGAATCTGGAGAGGGTTTATCTCTGGAATTCCTCGCCGGAAAGACAACGGCCCTTGTTGGAAAGTCAGGGTGTGGGAAGTCGAGCATTGTAGCGCTTCTGGAACGGTGGTATGATCCTCAAGAAGGAAGTATTACTATCAGGGGTGTTGATATCAGGGATTTAAATTTGAGGCGGTGGAGAAGTCAGATTGGGCTTGTCATCCAGGAGCCGTACCTGTTCAATGGGTCGATATACTTCAATATCACCAAAGGGCTTGTGGGAACACAATGGGAAAATGAGAATGAAGAGGTCAAGCGGAAGATGGTGATTGAAGCTTGCAAGCAAGCAAATGCTGCTGAGTTTATTGATAGATTCCCTAAGGTTTGGCTATTTCCATGGCTGATTTCAGATGGGGCTGGTACTAATACAGGGTAGAAATACGACACTGAAGTGGGAATTCATGGTATCAAGCTTTCCGGGGGTAGGTGTTATTCAGAATTTCCTAGCTGAAGTATTGTAATCCCACTAACACCAAAGTGGGATGGAAGGCCAAAAACAACGGATTGCTATAGCACGCAGCATAATAGCTGATCCTAAGATACTAATTCTTGATGAGGCTACCAGCTCTGTTGATCCGAAGAATGAGAGGATAGTCCAAAGCGCTCTGGACAAAGTTTCTAAAGGACGCACAACGATACTTATTGCGCATAGATTATCCACAGTCAAGAGTGCCGATAATATAGTTGTGCTGGACTCGGGAAATGTTGTAGAATCCGGGACTCATCAAGAACTTCTGGCTCGCCCACAAGGGGCTTACAAGAAGCTGATTGATGCTCAATCACTACTGTTAGGCGAAGACCCGGAGCTTAGTTATAAGCTGGAAACCTCTGATTTAATCGACGAAAGCTCTGAGGAAGAGGTAGTGACCGATCCTGTGGGCACGGACACCGGGGGAGAAATCGAGAGACTGGCAGGATGCAAGGCGATTTTAAAGGTTTTATGGGAGCAACGAAGGTACTGGATATTGTTCCTGCTTGGGGTAATTGGCGCTATTGGAGCTGGTAAGGGTGTGCGTTTAATAGTGATGAGGGACAAGTATTAACTCGGTCCCAGGTCTTTGCATTCCAGCAGGGTCAGTATTTTTTGCTCTTATTATGGGCACATTCACCTTCCTCGGGGATTTAAATGCATTTGTTCAACAAGGATATCACTGGAGTACCGCATATCTGATTCTGGCTGTCGTAGCTGGGGCATGTCGGTTCTTGATGACATGGATGTTTCGAGTGCTCTCTTACGTATTAACCCCCTTAACTTCCTATAGTGAGAGAATTGACCAGTAAATTAGAAAGCTGGAAACTGCTACCGTCGGGAATACTTCCATAATATCGTTCGTCAACGGATTTCTTTCTTTGATAAGGAAGGGAACACTGCGGGTGCTCTAACTTCTCATACTAGCCATGACCCTCTAGCCATTCAAGACCTTTTGGGGATGACGATTGGGTTTGCAATTGTGTCTGTGGTCACTCTAGTTGGCAGCTGCGTGTTGTCTCTGGTCCTTGGTTGGAAGTTGGCCATAGTTTGCATTTGCAGCGTTGTGCCTTTGCTTGTTGTTGCCGGATACGCGAGGATAAAAATTGAGATGGGCTTTGTTAAGGACACTATGAACATCTTCGGAGACAGTGCAGCTTTTGCCGCTGAGGCGGTGGGGGCCTATAGAACTGTGTCGTCGCTGGTCATGGAAGAGGATATAAGAAGTCGGTATGCAGATATGTTGAACAGCCATGTTAAAAGGATTTTGAAGAGAACTTTGTACGCCTCGATACTCTATTCTGCCTCGGAGTCACTCACTATATTGGCGACGGCTTTATGTTTTTGGTATGGTGGTGAACTGATGGCGAAAGGAGAATATGGGATGTTTCAATTCTTCATCGTTTATATGACTGTGATTCAGGGAAGCGAGGCCTCAGGGACCTTCTTTGGACTGACGCCTAGTAAGTTATATGTCCAATAAACAAAACTGATTACTAACTTAGGTGTAGATGTTGCCACCGCTATAAAGTCTATCAAGCGCATGTTCAAGCTGCGGGAGGGTCACCCGCGTCCTGGCGATGAAATGGATGGGGACCCAAGAGGAGGCTGCGAAATTGAATTTCAGGACGTTTCATTTGGATATTCGGGACGTGGAAGTCTACTGTATGAAGGCCTCAACTTAAAGATTGAGAGGGGACAATTCGCTGCTATCGTTGGTGCGTCCGGATGTGGCAAATCAACACTTATTGGTATCTTAGAGAGGTTAATATTTACTTCTGTTGGGGAGGTAACAGTAGGCTAATTAGATTGTGAAGGTTCTACGATGTCGATGCTGGCAAAGTCCTTATAGACGGAAAAGATATCACAACTTTTGATATGGAAAGCTATCGTAACCGTCTCTCACTGGTTGCTCAAGAGCCGGTTCTATATCGAGGTTAGTCAATAGCAAAATCCGATATGAATTCTCGAAATTAACAACCATAGGAACCTTATCATACAACGTTAAACTAGGCACCCCCGACGACAAACCCGAATCCTCTGTAATCGAGGCATGCAAGGAGGCCTATATCCACGACTTCATCACTTCCCTGCCAGAAGGTTTGCTTCTCTAGTTTCCTCGTGTAAACTACATAAAAGCTCATAGCTATAATAGGGTATAACACAATGTGCGGCTCGAAGGGCGTAGGTCTTTCCGGCGGTCAGAAGCAGCGCCTAGCAATTGCTCGTGCCCTAATCCGTGATCCGAAACTCCTACTCTTGGACGAGGCAACAGCAAGCCTGGACACGGAGTCCGAGAAAATTGTTCAAAAGGCCTTTGAAAATGCTGCCGAGGGCAGGACCATGGTAGTCGTGGCACATGTTTGTCTCCCCATGTTGGTTCCATGTTTGTTCATTCCTGTTTACCTTACCCGCATCGTGTCGTGTGGTGAAGGGGCTAATATAACCCCTGGTATATTTGAACTTTTGTGCAGCGACTATCGACAATCCAAAATGCAGACGTAATTTTCGTCCTTGATGACGGTAAGATTGTCGAGCAGGGAGACCATGCAAGTTTAGTGAAGAAGCGAGGTGTTTATTGGCAGATGGTAGGCATTCTCGCTCCTGGAGGATTAACTTTGCTTCACGTATGAGGGCCGAGATGCTGACTTTACGTGGGGTAATCCCGTAGTGCCTGTCGCAACTTTTGGACAGTTGAGTTTGAGTCGAGTTTGAGTAGCATCAGTTACAGCGCTGGGGGGGTATCCCTTAGAAACAATTTTGGGGAGAGTTTTCTGGAAGAGGTGGGACATTTACCACGATGTAGATGCTGTTACTTTTATTTACGCTACTTTATCTGCGGGGGGTGGTGGTAGGTGCCTGAAGTCCCTGATAGTTACTGGTAATTTAGTTTCCTGTAGTAAGTTTGTTGGCTAGGCTAGAGGAGAGTGATAGTTGGCTTTTTAGTTGTAGGAATTTGTAGGCAATTATACACAAATTTGATAGAGCTAGCTCGAATATACAAAGAGAACAATGTAGCCGATGGCACCCAACGACAGAAACGCAACCCTCCTCACCACCCGGTATTTTCAACACCACCTAAAGAACTTTTTCTATGTGTTCTACTCTGAACTTATGCTTTTGATTTTTTTCCCCGGTTTTAACAATGGAGGGGTTGGTGTGGGAGTGTTGTTGTCCGGCCAAAGTTCCTTTGCGTTGATGCGCAGTTAATTTTGTCCATGGACAATAGTGAAAATAATGATAATTATGAAAATTGTGACAGCAATCGTGACAATAAGATGAGTGAAGGGAGGTGCTCATTCACTCTCAATGCTAGAACCTCCTTCCGAGTCCTCCCTTGGATCTTATCAAACTGCCCCTTCATATCACTCCTACCCGCAAAGCAATACTTTTTGTTTTATGGGGATTGGACACTTTTTACCTTCGTCATTGTGAATGCAGTATGAGCACTCTTTCTTCCACCCACGTTGTACTACATTATCACTAACCTATGTGGTCTTTACACTACCCCCAATCTGAGATAGTTACCGCTAGCCCTGGATCGAATTTGCC
>Ga0307507_10001496_pt1 | contig 52155 bp, 17 predicted proteins | sample 7_EM_MG_FD_207223 | JGI IMG/M metagenome (GOLD analysis project Ga0307507, IMG submission 207223) | Populus trichocarpa ectomycorrhiza microbial communities from riparian zone in the Pacific Northwest, United States - 7_EM | ecosystem: Host-associated > Plants > Roots > Unclassified | place... | reverse complement strand
TACCCTTTTTCCCCTATTTCCTACTTTCCTTTCCTCACGCAACGTCTTGACTTTATTACACAGTTTATGTACATAGCTTAATAATATCTACTTCGCTATATATTATTATCGCTTGTGCTCACTCCGTAATACCATGCCTATATTAACTAACTAGCTTCCTCTAACTCTTCCCTAAGTAGTTATAACATTATACTTAAAGCGTCTGTAATACTATCTCCCTCCTCTTTATCTTCGTCCTTAAAGATTCCCAATATCTCCAAGTTGTCTACTAGAGGTGTAATGTCCGTTTAATTAGTCTAGTTAATATCCTTGCTTATTATACCTAAAGCTTCTTCTTCTTTACAAGCATAATGTTGTGCTCGCACTATAGCTGCCATACTATTGCTTAATGAGATAATATCGTCTCCGTATTCTTATTATGTGAAAGTAGGGTTAGTATATATTGCGATAGTAAGTCCCTTGTCTTAATAACCCTTGTTTTGCTTAAAGTGCACTAAAGCAAACATTTAATTATCCTATAACGTTTGCTCTATTTCTAACGCTAAGTATACGCGTTTTATAATTCTTAATAGTCTTTAAGTTTTCTAAGTAACTTATTATAGGGTCTCATGTTTAATCTGCTACTATAAAGCTTAAGTCTAAGTTGGCCGCCACACGCGCCAAACTCCACCGTTTTGCTAAAGAGACCGCTTAGGCCCTTAAGGCTTAACGTCGCTCCTTTAAGTCTTAATAGGTTGCGTTCACTCAGTTAACCCATCTTAAGAAGGTTTATAAAAAGGTTTATTCTAAGGAGTAGGTACTGGTTTAATAAGGTCTTAACAAGTTAGGTAATAAAAGGACTAGCTCTCCTCCTATAAGGGAAATAACTCTAAGTAGCTTAGCAATTGCTCCTCTTAGGTCCCCCTTAGGCGACTTATTTTTTAGTAATCCTTTCTTATTAATGTTACCTAACCTACTCTCTTTTAATACTCTTATACCTTTCCCATAATATTCTCTAGGTTGCTTAGTGGTTTTTAGGTAATCTTACTATAGCCTATCTACTTTACTTTATACTACGTTTCGTCCTCTACGTCCTTATAACTAATAATCTTTAAAACTTGCTATTTATCTTCTTCTTGCCCTCTATACGTGTCTGCCTTATAAATTGGTGGCTTAATATTTCTATATACTGGTTCTAGCATCGCGATATACTATATAGGGTAGATCTTTATTTTGGCTAGTAGGTTCAACTTATATATAACTAATAAAAAATTTTATTTAATTTTAAAAGGTCCTAGTCTAACATAGTCCAACTTCTTACTTAGTCGTCGACTCTTGAAATTTTTGTATAGTAGCTATACTTTATCTCCCTCCTTAAGATCTGGTCCCTTAGATCTCTTAGCGTTATAGTACCTTTTCATTTGTTCTTATACTAGTTTAGCTGTTCTTATAAGGTCTATATAAAGATTTATTAACATCTCTATTCTTTATTTAGCTATACTACTCATCTTTTTTACTTAATGTGGTAATAATAATGTTCTTAGTTTATACCTATAATTCGCCTTAAATAGTAATATCCCTATTCCTTCTTATAGTGTTATATTGTATGCAAACTATATAACTGGTAATAATAATACCCAATTGTTTTATGCGTGATTGATATAATGCCTTAGATACTATTTTAGTGTCTAGTTTAGTCTTTCTGTTTATCCATCCGTCTGTGGATAATATGCTATAGAGGTTGCTACGCAAACTCCTTATTCTACCAGAAATACTTCCTAAAATACTATTATAAATCTTAGATCTTTATCCAATATAATCTTATCTAGTGCTCCGTATCTTGCAAATACTTCCTTTATATAGATTCTCGCGACATCTTCTACTAATATCTCTTTAGTATATACTATAAAGTATCCCTACTTTATTAGCTTATCCACTATTACTAAAATTGCATTATAATCTTGTCCTATAATAGGATCTATTAACTTTAGTAACTTAATAATAAAGTCCTATAATATAATTTCCTATAGTCTTCCTAGTATTTTAACAGGTTATAGCCCTCCATATAGCTTATGCCTTATTGGTTTATTTCTTTAGCAATTTAAATAATCCTTTATAACTTGCCTTACTAGTCCCCAGATTTCTTAAATAATATACTCCTCTTAAAGTCTTAATACTAAGCCTATAGCTCTATTATATTCTTGTGTTGTTCCCTTATAAAATTCCTTAACAAACTCTTCTATAATGGACTTAGGTATATACGTTGCTTCTCTATTTTTATATTGCTTTAAGTCTAGATCCTTTATCTATGCTTTTTAGATCTTCTGTGTCTAATTACTCTCTAGTAATTTATGGATCTAACTTTCCTTAGTTGCTATAATCTTTGGATAATTATACCTAATCAATCTATCTTAATCCCTTTATAATAAAGCTCCTAACAGCTTTTTATCACTTTATAGTTTAGCCTTTCTACTTAGAGCGTCTGCTCGTGCATTATCTATACCCTTGGTATACTAAATTTCAAAATAGTATTCTATAAGTATTTCCGCCCATCTAACCTGTCTTTAGTTAAGTTCCTTCGTTATTAGGAATCCTATAAGGTTTTTATAGTCTATCTTAACCATAAATAGTTTCTCTATGCCTTATAAGAACACTCTCCATTCCTTAAGTACTATAACTATACCTAATAATTCTTTGTTATAGATGTTGTAGTTTAACTCTAGTGGTGTTATTTTCCAACTATAGTATATTACTGGGTGCTATGCGTCCTAATACTTCTATAGCAAATATACTCCTAGTGCAAAGTCTAATACGTCTATCTTAACAACTGTTTCTAACTTTGGTTAATAGATCTTAAGGACTAGCTTTTAGGTAAACAACTCTTTAAGTTCCTAAAATAGCTCTTTTTATTTACTACCCTAAACCCACAGTTCCTCTTTCTTTATTAGTCTTATAAATGGCTTAATACTTTTTAACCACTATGCTATAAACCTCCTATAGTAGTTACAAAACCCTAAGAACAATTTTAACTGCGTAACGTTCTCTAGTTCTTGCTAACTTACTATAGCTTTAACTTTCTTTAGGTCTATACTAATCTTTCCTAGTTTAATAATAAATCCTATAAAATTAGTTTTTTTTATAAAGAACTCGCATTTCTTAATTGCTACTAGTATCTATTTTTCCTATAGTCTCTTTAAGACCCACTTAACGTGTTCTCTATGTTCTTCCTTACTTTCTAAGTAAATAATAATATTATTAAGGTATACTATAACAAATTTATCTAGGTATTCTCCTAATATACTATTAATTTATTTCTAAAACGTTGCTAGTGTATTTATAAGCCTAAATTGTATAACTAATAGCTTATATAGTCCTTTCTTTGACCTAAAGGCTGCCTTCTATTTATTGCCTTCCTTAATCCTAATCTGGTAGTACACCTATCTTAGATCTATCTTTATAAAGATCTTTATATTGCCTATCCTGTCTTAGATTTTGCTAATTAAGGGTAAAGGATATTTATCCTTCCTAGTAATGCTGTTTAACTGTCTATAGTCTATATATATCCTAAGTTTTCCGTTCTTCTTTGGGATAAATAGTACTAGATATCCTACTAATAACTATAATAGTCTAATATATCCCTTACGTAAGTTCTCCTAGATAAACTCCTTAAGCGCTACTAACTCTATTTTAGTAAGCTTATAGATTAAAAAGAACTTTAGACTTATTTCTTCTTCTAACTCTATCTTATAGTCCCATGCTATATACTCTAACAGCTTTTTACTTTCTGGTAACTATAACTTTTTACTATACTTATAATATCTCTTTGGTATACAACTTAAGCCTTACTTAGTCTCTTTATATATCGCTCTAACTTGATACTATACCAACTTAGTTTACTATCACACTTTACGCTATTAAGTATCCTTAATATTAACCTAACCTATAACCTAATTAATCTTTAGATTATATTTTTATAACTAAGGTATTTCTAGTATCGCCTTGTCCTATCCCAATAGTAGGATATTAAAAGACATTTTCACTAGTCTTCCTTTAATAGTTATCTAAATAGGTCCTATTTTAAAATTAATAATGCCTCCTCTATAGGCTATCTAATCTCCTAAAATTGTTATAAGTAGATATAGGTGTTCCTTTTATCTATATAGTAACCCTATTCTTTCTACTACCTTTGGTAATATATGGTTCCTAGTTGCTCTACTATCTATTAACGCTTTAAACTAATAATCTTGCCACTTAACTTATAAATTTAGGTATTAACCTTAAATTTCTTTAAGGGTCTAAGGCTTTAATACTAGTTTCCTCTAGTCCTATACACCTCCCCTTTTCTTAACTATTGGCTGCTAGATCCTGTTTATACTTAATCCAACCTTAGTTAATACTTAGTTTATTTCTTTTCCTCTATATACTATAGATAAGTATTCTCTGGGCACTCCTACCACTATTATCTATCTAGGTATTCTTCCGTAAGGAATCTTCCTAGTTAAAGTATTAAGTCTCCTTAACCTTGTACTTCTACTAGGTGCTATCTATATATATACTTAGCGTTTCTAAACCGCTTTTCCTCTAGTGCCTAATATATTCTTACTAGGTACTTCCAGTTCTTGTCTTTTAGTGCTCTATATATATTATACATGTTATCTATACAAGCTATCCACAATAGTATATAATATGCTGTATATTTTAGGTTAACTCTTAGTTTATCTTTATCCTTAAGTTTAAACCTATACCTAGTTAACCTAACCACTAATATCTCTACTATAGGTACTAAAATTTATTGTTTACTTCTCTAGTCCCTAGATCCTTCTTCTAGGTTTCTTAACATTATAATTAATACCCCTTTAATATAACTCATGCGTTTCTCCATAATGGGTTGGTCTTAGATAACTTTTTTATTTAGTTATATATAAAAGTCTTTTTATTTATTGTTGTGTTATTGCCTATACCACTTTCTATATAACTGGTTTAGTGTATATAGTCTATCTATAAGAAAGTACCTTATTATTGCTATATTATAACATCCTTTAGTATATCTTTCTTTAAACCTAGTTAGAATATTTAAATCCTTTTCTTATTCTAGTTTATCTAACCACTTTACCCTAGGTGTCCCTGCACTTGGCCTATTAGTTACTCTTTATACGGGTGCTCTATCCCTTATATAACCTAGCGTAGCTAACCTCTTATCTAGCTTTTACTCTTGCTATATAATAATTTTTATCTTAAATTTATCTATAGTTTCTTATTTTCTGCGTCTTATAGCTAAATCCTTATAGTTATCTTGCTTTTTAATTCTAGTATTAACTATTTAATCTTTAGGCTAAATACTACGTTTACCTAGGATTGCTAATGTTCTTATTTGTTCCCTAAACTTGTAGTTCTTAAACTTACGTCCTATACTTATTTGTTTGTCTATAAACTAAGTAGCTGCCCTTTTCTATTAGTTTTTATCCGTTATAGGTCCTTAGGTATATCTTATCTTATTTTAAGAATCTTAAGTTTCTCTTATCTCTTCTTAAGAATCTTAAGCCTATGGCCTTTTACCTTTATTAAGTAATAAGCTAGCACTAGTAGTTATCTACTTACTTAGTTTCTTCTAAACGTTACTCCTATTATCTTATAAAGCAATAGAAATTGTATCTAATAGTGTTATAGCATCTATTACTAAACCCTATTCTGTAATGGTTTTAGTTTCTACTTCTATTTTAACTTCTCTAAGGTCTATATACTCCTAGTAAGCTGCCTTTATTGCCTTATTATTGGTAAATGCTTCGCCTATATTAAACTTATTGTCTTTAACGTCTAATCTATAAGCTGGTTCGTTAGTTCCTCTAAACTTATATAATAATAGCTCCTATAGCTAATAGCTTACGCCGTATTTAGCGTCCTTATAAATTTAGTATATGTTATTATAACAAAACATAAAACTATTAATTAAATACTTTTTTATTCCTTATAGTGCACTATTATCCCTTTATATATACGTGCCGTCTGCTGGCCTGGTTCCCTTTACTATATAATTACTTTAACTACCTCTATAGTCTCTGGCGAAATAACCTTATTTTCTGCAATTTATGCAAGCCCTATCTTTAAACCATTTTTCTTGCTATAGAGTCTGCCTAAATGTCTTCTACTGCTAAAATCCCTAGTTTGGCCTCTACTCTTAGGTCCTTTAATTACTTAATTCTTAACCTCTAGGTTTCTATAGTTTCTTTCCCCACCTTTAGGTTTCTTTAGTACTACTTAGGTTTATTAGCTCTACGCCATTCCATAGTTTTTAACTCTATGTCTATTGTTATATACTCTGCGCTTTATATAACTGTAGAACTCTATCTTGCTCTTTCTTAGCTTATTCCCTTTAATAGATCCTATTATTAATCTTTATTAACTGGTCTATTAACTCCCTTAAAGTGTCTGTATCTTCTATTAGGATAATTACGTCCTAAACTTTAGCCTTAAGTCCTTGCTTATACTATACTATAAGCGCCCTATTATTCCACTTAACCTACATGGCTAGTGTTTAAAACTGTGTTATATACTTAATTGCTAAAGTGCGTTATACTAAGTTCTAAAGCTTTTGTTCTGCTGTGGTTATAGCCTCTAGGTCTCTAAATATCTACGTTAGTTATTCTATAAACCCATTCTAACTAGTAAATATATACTATATGTCCTGGTTAGTAGTTGTTATACCATTAGCCTATATTTCTGTAAGGTATAATTTAAACTACTTAAGTACTCTTCCTATTAGGAATAATCCTATATAGGCTACTTAATCCAATAATATTACTAACTTCGCTCCTTCCTATATTACCTTAAAGTGTATCTGCGTAAGAAATCCCTTAAGCTTTAACTTTTCTCCTAAGAACCGTTTAATTAAAGGTAGTTTAATTTTCGCTGCTCTAATTCCATTAATGCGTTCTTTAAGTATCCTACTATTATTTTATAAGTGATTAACCATTTCCTGTAACTAACCTCGTATAACTACTTAAGAATCTGTATCTGCTATACTGGTGTCTCCTAGTCCTGAGGTTATAGCTGCCGTTAACGTTATTGTGACTAGTGCTTTGGGTGGCATATTATTTAATTTTATTTAATACCGTAACCTTAGTAGTAAATGTGTAACGGAACCTTATAGCAGGAACTACAATGGGTCCTATTATTAGGCTGGGTATATAGGTAAGAACAAATTAACAACATAATAATAACTAGTGGAGTAGTTGCCTAACAGATTAACTCTAATTATATTCTAAGATTTACTACAAGGAGAGAACTATCTACAGTAGGGACTAAGGTCCTTTAAATATACAACCATACTCCTAAGAAATCCTCTCTTATATGTAAGGTACGTGTTATACGTATTATACGTAGACGTACACTACGTATACTCCGTACACTACGTATAACATTATATGACTCGCTTACCATTCCTCGTTATATGGTTCAACTAGCTCCATTATGGACCGTGCCTGTATTAACTAACTAGCTTCCTCCGACTCTTCCCCAAGTAGTCGTAACATCATACTTAAAGCGTCCGTAACAGTTATTAGCTGCAAACTCGCCTAGTAGAAGGTAATCTACCCAGTTATCCTAGCCGTAGGCAACGACCTATTATAAATACGCTTTTATACTGGCGTTAGCGTTTTCTGGCTGTCCTATAGTCTCGTAGTAGAAGGATATAAATATTTTAATAGAGATACTAAGACGTTAACAGATCTGTCTCTATAGGTTAGAGTTAAATTGCGTGCCCTAGTTAGACGTAATGGAGTTGGGTATCCTATATAGTTAGTAAACTTTATGAAGAAAAGCGTCTGCGACGTTATTAATGGCTATGCCTTTAGTTAGGATGTAGTAACGTTCCTTTATAAGTTAGCATATTATTATTAGGATGTTTTTATAGGTACAACCGTACCGTTTATAGGGTGGCAGGTTAGTAATAAAGTCTATAACTATATCTGCCCACCGCCGTATAGGGATTGGTAGCGGGTATAGTAGTCCTTAGTACTTAGTATAAAAGGCCTTAGCACGCTTGTAACTGTGGTAGGCGCTTATAAAGCATTTAACTAAGTCTATTATCTTAGGCTAGAAGTAGTATCAGCTAAGGAGTTTATAAGTTCCTCCTTTGTCTGGGTAACCGCTTAACTGGAGGTTGTAGGCCATCTAAATTAGTTGCTATTATAGGTCTTCTAAATTAGGGACGAATAGACGGCCTCTATAGTAGAGTCTGTTCTCCTTTACTTCTAAGGCTACTATATTAATTTGGCCTAAGTTTCGGAGGCTAGTGGGTAGCTTATGGACACTAGCAGTTTTCATAGTAATAAGTTAGTGTAATAGCGGGTTAATAGAGATGTTATATATAGCAGTAATAAGCTTATTAATTTTAGGGGGCGGCTTTAAGTCCATAGCGTAAAGCTAAGGTGCGGATAGTTCTGTTATAGGTAGTATACTAGGGGCCAGGTTCCTTGCTTTTAGGATTATCTACTATTAGAACTAATTATAGGGGTTGTTCTCTAACTAAGGAAGGTCTTGCAAGCGGCATATTAAGCTATTAGGTTTTGTGCCTTATACTCCCAGCCTATATATAATTTTAAAGTTAAAACTGGAGAGGAACTCGTTCTAGCGTGCTTAGCGTTAGTTTAGTTGCTTTGTGGTTATAAAGTACTTAAAGTTGCGATAATCCGTAAGGACTTTAGTTGGCTGGTTAAGTTCTGCTAAAAAGAGTTCTAGTTAGAATTCTTTAAACGCTTATATAATTGTAAGGAGTTCTTTGTTATAGATCTCATAGTTACACTCTTATAGTATAAGCTTAGACGAGTAGAATGTGACTAGGTAGAGGAAACCGTTATTACCTATCTAGAAGAAAATGCCTGTGTTAACGTGGTCTAAGGAGTTAGTTTTAAGATAAAGTTATTATCCTAGTGTAAAGTAAGCTAGGATAGGTGCTTTAGTAAAGGCATTTTTAAGGTCTTAGAACGCCTTCTTGTAGTTAGGCGTTTAGGTAAAGCATAGGTGCGTTTTTCTTCCTTTTATAAAAAGGCCCTTCGTTTGCATTATTGCTGTAAGTGGTGCTACTACGCCTAAGAAGTTATATATAAATTTCTAATAGAAGTTGGCGAAACTAAGGAAGGCTTATACGTCCTTAATGCAGCTAGGGGCTTGCTATTTAGTAATTATACGTACCTTCTTAGGGTCTATACGGATACCTTTAGTAGTGACAATTAGTCTAAGGTATTTTACTTCTGTAACTGAGAATTCGCACTTCTTTAGATTAATATAGAGTCCTACTTCCTTAAGGCGCTATAGGACCTTTTAAACGTGCTTAGTATACTTAGAAGGGTCGTTGCTATAAATAAGTATGTTATCTAGGTACGCCAAGCAGAAGTTGTTAAGGTAGTCCCATAAGGCGTTATTAATATAGCTTTGGAAGGTGCCTAGGCCGTTATATACGCCGAAGGGTATAATAGTATATTTGAATTGGCTAAAGCGTAATATAAATGCGGTTTTCTATTCGTTACCTTCCTGTATTTAAAGATAGTTAAAGGCGACGATAATATTAAGCTTAGTATAGATTTTGGCTTAACTAAGCCGCTTAAGGGTCTTATATATAAGCGGTACTAGGTATCGGTTCTTAATTATAATAGCGTTAAGTCCTCTATAGTTAACGCAGAATTGGATACCTCCTCCTGGCTTTTTAGCGAGAAGGATAGGGGCGGCTGCTAGTAATATACTGGGACAAATAAACCCTTTATTAAGGTGCTTGTCGATATACTTTTTTATAACTAGAAGTTCGTCTTTTGACATTAGGTAGGGTCTCTTATAAAATAGTATTTTTCCTTATTTAATATTAATGGCATAGTCATTAGGTCAATATGGAGGGAGTATATCTACGCCCTTTTATAAGCATATGTCGATAAAGTTATAGTACCTCTTAGGGAGGAGCTTGCGGAGTTTGTTACGGACAGCTTAAGTATAATATTACGACTACTTGGAGAAGAGTCGGAGGAAGCTAGTTAGTTAATATAGGCACGGTCTAGGATGGATCTAGTGGAACTATGTAACGAGGAATGGTAGCCAAGATCACGTAATATAATCTGTGTGATCTATATAATCTGTGTGATCTATAATAGAGTAGATAGAGCACACGTACCTTATAAAGCGAAGGGATTTCTTAGGCGTATGGTTGTGTATTTAAAGGACTATAGTCCCTACTTAGATAGTTCTCTCTTTATAGTAAATCTTAGAAGACAATTAGAGTTAATCTGTTAGGCAACTACTCTACTAGTTATTATTACGTTGTTAACACTGTTCTTACCTATATACCTAGCCTAATAATAGGACCTACTGTAGTTCCTGCTATAAGGTTCTGTTACATATTCACTACTAAGGTTATGGTATTAAATAAGATTGAACAACATGCTACCCAAAGCACCAGTTATAACGATGTTGACGGCAGCCACGACCTTAGGGTTAGGAGATACTAGTATAGCAGACACGGATTCTTAAGTAGTTACGCAAGGTTAGTTATAGGAAATGGTTAATTGCTTATAGAATAATAGCAGGCTACTTAAAGAACGTATTAATGGAATTGGAGTAGTAAAAGTTAAGTTACCTTTAATTAAACGGTTTTTAGGGGAGAAGTTAAAGCTTAAAGGGTTTCTTACGCAGATGTATTTTAAGGTTATATAGGAGGGAGCGAAGTTAGCAACACCTATAGACCAGGTAGTATACGCAGGACTATTTTTATTAGGAAGAGCTCTAGAGTAGTTTAAGCCTTACCTTATAGAGATATAAGTAAACGGTGTAACGACTACTAACCCAGACGTACGGTATGTGTTTATAAGTTGGAACGGATTCGCAGAACAGTTAATACAAATATTTAGAGACCCTAAAGCAACCATAATAGCAGAACGGAAACTTCAGAACTTAGTATAACGTACTTTAGCAATTGAGTATATAACGCAGTTTTAAACACTAGCCATATAGGTTAAGTGGAATAATAGGGCGCTTATAGCATAGTATAAGCCAGGATTTAAGGCTAAAGTCTAGGACGCAATTATCCTAATAGAAGATGCGGATACTCTAAGAGAGTTAATAGACTAGTTAATAAAGATTAATAATAGGATCTATTAAAGGGAACAAGCTAAAAAAGGGCAAGACAGAGTTCTATAGTTATATAAGGCGTAAAGTACGCAATAATAGACATAGAGTTAAAAACTATAGAATAGTGCAGAGCTAATAGACTTAAGTGGTACTAAAGAAACCTAAAGGTAGGAAAAGAAACTATAGAAACCTAGAGGTTAAGGATCTAGTAATTAAAGGACCTAGGAGTAGAGGCCAAACTAGGGATCTTAGTAGTAGAAGACGTTTAGGCGGACTCCATAATAAGAAAAATAGTTTAAAGATAGGGCTTGCATAAATTACAGAAAACAAGGTTATTTCGCTAGAGACTATAGAGGTGGTTAGAGTAATTACGCAGTAAAGGGAACTAGGCTAGCAGACAGCACATATATATAGAGGGATAATAGTACACTATAAGGAATAAAAGAATGTTTAATTAACAGTTTCGCGTTTTGTTATAATAACGCATACTAAATTTATAAAGATGCTAAGTATGGCGTAAGCTATTAGCTATAGGAGCTAGTGTTATCTAAGTTTAAAGGAACTAACGAACTAGCTTATAGATTGGACATTAAAGACAATAAATTTAATATAGGCGAAGCATTTACTGATAATAAGGTAATAAAGGCAGCTTACTAGGAGCATACAGACCTTAAAGAAGTTGAAATAGAAGTAGAAACTAAGACTATTACCAAACAAGGTTTAGTAATAGATGTTATAATACTGTTAGATACAATTTCTATCGCTTTATAAGATAAAAGGAGTAACGTTTAAAGGAAATTAAGTAAGTAGACAACTGCTAGTGCTAGCTTATTATTTAATAAAGGTAAAAGGCTATAGGTTTAAGATTCTTAAAAGGAGATTAGAAAGGCTTTAGACTTACTAGATATAATAAGAACAGCTCTAGAACCCACAATAGATAAAAACTAATAGGAAAAGGCAGCTACTTAGTTTATAGACAAACGAATAAGTATAGGACGCAAGTTTAAGAACTATAAGTTTAGGGAATAAATAAGAACGTTAGCAATCCTAGGTAAATGTAGTGTTTAGCTTAAAGATTAAATAGTTAATACCCAGATTAAGAAGTAAGATAACTATAAAGATCTAGCTATAAGACGCAGAAAATAAGAAACTATAAATAAGTTTAGGACAAGAATTATTATATAGCAAGAGCAAAAGCTAGATAAGAGGTTAGCTATACTAGGTTATATAAGGGACAGAGCACCTGTATAAAGAGTTATTAATAGGCTAAGTATAGGGATACCTAGGGTAAAATGGTTAGATAAACTAGAATAAGAAGAGGATCTAAATATCCTAACTAGATTTAAAGAAAGATATACTAAAGGATGTTATAATATAGCGATAATAAGGTACTTTCTTATAGATAGACTATACACACTAAACCAGTTATATGGAAAGTAGTATAGGCAACGATATAATAATAAATAGGAAGATTTTTATATATAGCTAGATAAAAAAGTTGTTTAAGACTAACCCATTATAGAGAAACGTATAAGTTATATTAAAAGGGTATTAATTATAATATTAAGGAACCTAGAAGAGGGATCTAAGGACTAGAGAAGTAAATAATAAATCTTAGTACCTATAATAGAGATACTATTAGTTAGGTTAACTAGGTATAGGTTTAAACTTAAAGATAAAAATAAACTAAGAGTTAACCTAAGTTACCTAGTATATTATACACTATTATAGATAGCTTGTATGGATAATACCTATAATATATATAGAGCACTAAAAGACAAGAACTAGAAGTACCTAGTAAGGATATACTAGGCACCTAAGGAAAGGCGGTTTAGAAACGCTAAGTATATATATAGATAGCACCTAGTAGAAGTATAAGGTTAAGGGGACTTAATATTTTACCTAGGAAAATTCCTTATAGAAGAATGCCTAGAAGGACGACAGTGGTAGGAGTGCCTAGAAAACACTTATCTATAGCATATAGAGGGAAAGAAATAAACTAAGTATTGGCCTAAGTTAGACTAAGTATAAGTAGGATCTAGCAGCCAACAGTTAGGAAAAGGGGAGGTATATAAAACTAGAGGGAACTAGTATTAGAGCCTTAGACCCTTAAAGAAATTTAAGAATAATACCTAAACTTATAAGTTAAGTGGCAAGATTAGCAGTTTAAAGCGTTAATAGATAGTAAAGTAATAAGGAACCACGTGTTACCAAAAGTAGTAAAAAGAATAGGGTTACTATATAGATAGAAGAAACACCCGTATCTACTTATAACGATTTTAGGAGATTAGATAGCCTATAAAGGGGGTATTATTAATCTTAAAACAGGACCTATTTAGTTAACTATTAAAGGGAGATAGGTTAGAATGTCTTTTAATATCCTATTATTGGGACAGAATGAGGCGATACTAGGAATGCCTTAGTTATAGAAGTATAATCTAAAAATTAATTGGGTTATAGGTTAAGTTAATATTAAGAATACTTAATAGCATAAAGAGCAACAGTAAACTAAGTTGGTATAGTACTAAGTTGGAGCAATATACGAAGAAACTAAGTGAGGCTTAAGTTATATACCAAAGAGATACTATAAGTATGGTAAAAAGTTATGGTTACTAAAAAGTAAAAAGCTGTTAAAATATATAGCATAGGACTATAAAATAGAATTAGAAGAAGAAATAAGTTTAAGGTTTTTTCTAATCTATAAGCTTACTAAAACAGAGTTAGTAGCGCTTAAGGAGTTTATCTAGGAGAACTTACGCAAGGGATATATCAAACCGTTATAGTTATTAGTAGAATATCCAGTACTATTTATCCCAAAGAAAAACGGAAAACTTAGGATGTGTATAGACTATAGACAGTTAAATAGTATTACTAGAAAGGATAGGTATCCTTTACCCTTAATTAGCGAAATCTAAGACAGAATAGGTAACGCAAAAATCTTTATAAAGATAGATCTAAGGTGGGCATACCATTAGATTAGGATTAAGGAAGGTAATGAATAAAAGGCAGCCTTTAGGTTAAAGGAAGGACTATATAAGCTATTAGTTATATAGTTTAGGCTTATAAACGCACTAGTAACATTCTAGAAGCGAATTAATAGTATATTAGGAGAACACTTAGATAAGTTTGTTATAGTATATTTTAACAATATTATTATTTACTTAGAGAATAAGGGAGAATATAGAGAATACATTAAATAGGTCTTAAAGAAACTACAGGAAGAATAGATACTAGTAGCAATTAAGAAATATAAGTTCTTTATAAGGAAAACCAATTTTGTAGGATTTATTATTAAACTAGGGAAAATCAGTATAGACCTAAAGAAAGTCAAAGCTATAGTAAGTTGGTAAGAACTAGAGAATATTACGCAGTTAAAGTTGTTTTTAGGGTTTTATAACTACTATAGGAGGTTTATAGCATAATAGTTAAAAAGTATTAAGCCGTTTACAAGGCTAATAAAGAAGGAGGAACTATAGGTTTAGGGTAGTAAGTAGAAGAAGCTATTCTAGGAACTTAAAGAGTTATTTACCTAAGAGCTAGTCCTTAAGATCTATTAACTAAAGTTAAAAACGGTTGTTAAGACAAATATATTAGACTTTGCACTAGGAGTATACTTGCTATAGAAGCACTAGGACGCATAGCATCCAGTAGCATACTATAGTTGGAAAATAATACCACTAGAGTTAAACTATAACATCTACAACAAGGAGTTGTTAGGTATAGTTATAGCACTTAAGGAATAGAGAGTATTCTTATAAGGCATAAAGAAACTATTTATAGTTAAGACAGACTATAAGAACCTTATAGAATTCCTAATAATAAAGGAACTTAACTAAAGACAGGTTAGATAGGCGGAAATGCTTACAGAATACTATTTTAAGATTTAGTATACTAAGGGTATAGACAACGCATAAGTAGATGCTCTAAGCAGAAAAGCTAAACTATAAAGTAATGGAAAGCTATTAGGAGCTTTATTATAAAAAGATTAAGATAGATTAATTAGGTATAATTACCTAAAAATTATAGCAACTAAGGAAAGTTAGATCTATAAATTACTAAAAAGTAATTGGATATAGAAGATCTAAGAAGCATAGGCAGAGAATCTAGACTTAAAGTAATATAAAAATAGAGAAGCAACGTATATGCCTAAGTCTATTATAGAGGAGTTTGTTAAGGAATTCCATAAGGGAATAATATAAGGATATAATAGAGCTATAGGCTTAGTATTAAGACTTTAAAAGAAGTACATTATTTAAAAAATCTGGGGACTAGTAAAATAAGTTATAAAGGAATATCTAAATTGCTAAAGAAATAAACTAATAAGGTATAAGCCGTATGGAGGGCTATAACCTATTAAAGTACTAGGAAGACTATAGGAGGTTATATTATAGGACTTTATTATTAAGTTACTAAAGTTAAAAGATCCTATTACGGAATAAGATTATAACGCGATTTTAGTAATAGTGGATAAGCTAATAAAGTGGGGATACTTTATAGTATATACTAAAGAAATATTAGTAAAAGACGTCGCTAGAATCTACGTAAAGGAAGTGTTTATAAGATATAGAGCACTAGATAAAATTATATCGGACAGAGATCTAAGATTTATAGTAGTGTTTTAAAAGGTGTTTTTAGCAGAATAGGGGGTTTGCGTAGCAACCTCTATAGCGTATTATCCGCAGACGGACGGATAAACGGAAAGACTAAACTAGACACTAGAATAGTATCTAAGGCATTATATTAATTATATATAGAATAATTGGGTATTATTACTACCAGTTATATAGTTTATATACAATACAACACTATAAAAAGGAATAGGGATATTACCATTTAAGGCGAACTACGGGTATGAACTAAGAACGTTATTATTGCTATATTAAGTAAAGAAAACAAGTAGCATAGCTAAATAAAGAATATAGATATTAATAAATATTTATATAGACCTTACAGAAATAGCTAAGCTAGTATAGCAAAGGATAAAAAGGTACTATGACGCTAAGAGATCTAAGGGACTAGATCTTAAGGAGGGAGATAAAGTGTGGCTACTATACAAAAATTTTAAGAGTTAATGACCAAGTAAGAAGTTGGACTATATTAGACTAGGACCTTTTAAAGTTAAATAAAGAATTTTATTGGTTACGTATAAGTTAAATCTACTAGCTAAAATAAAAATCTATCCTGTATAGTATATCGCGATACTAAAACTAGCATATAGAGGTATTAAGCCACTAGTCTATAAGGCAGATATATATAGAGGATAAGAGGAAGATAAATAGCAAGTTTTAAAGATTATTAGTTATAAGGACGTAGATAACGAAATATAGTATAAAGTAAAGTGGATAGGCTATAGTAAGACTACCTAGGAACTACTAAGCAACCTAAAGAACGCTATAGAAAAGGTATAGGAGTATTAGAAAAAAGCAGGTTAGGTAATATTAATAAGGAAGGATTACTAAAAAATAAGTTACCTAAGGGGGACCTAAGAGGAGCAATTGCTGAGCTACTTGGAGTTGTTTCCCTTATAGGAAGAGAGCCAGTCCTTTTATTACCTAGCTTAGACAGACCCTGTTAAACTAGCTTTTACTCCTTAGAATAAACCTTTTTACGTATATATTTAAGACGTTAAAGACGAGCATAAGCTAGATGTTAAGCTTTAAGGACATATACAGACTTTTCTAAGATACGTTAAACCTTAAGCAGCGTAAAGGCTAGTTTACCGTTAAGTTTTTTAGCGGTAGATTAAATATAAAACCCTATAATAAGTTATTTAGGGAACCTAAAGACTGTTAAGAGTTATAGGACGCGCATACTTAGCGTTAGAGATAGAATGGACGTTATAGAATGATTAAATGTTTGCTCTAGTGCACTTTGAACAAAAGGACGGTTGTTAAGACAAAGGGCTCGCTAGCGTAATATAGACCAACTCCTCTTTTACACAGCAAGAATATGGAGATGGTATTATCTTACCTAGAGACAAGATTGCAGCAATAGTGTAAAACTAGCGAGCTATAGAAGAAGAAGAAGATACTTTAGGTATAATAAGTAAGGATATTAACTAGACTAATTAAACGGATATTATACCTCTAGTAGACAACTTGGAGATGTTAGGAATCTTTAAGGACGAAGATAAAAAGAAGGGAGATAGTGTTATAGATAGCTTAAGTACAATATTATAACTACTTGGAGAAGAGTTGGAGGAAGCTAGTTGGTTAATATAGGTACGGTTTAGGATGGATCCAGTGGAACTATATAATAAGAAATAGTAGCTGAGATTATATAATGTAATCTATATGATCTGTGTAATCTGTGTAATCTATAATAGAGTAGATAGAGCACACGTACCTTATAGAGCGAAGGGATTTCTTAGGCGTATAGTTATATATTTAAAGGACCATAGTCCCTACCCAGATAGTTCTCTCTTTGTAGTAAATCTTAGAAGATAATTAGAGTTAATTTGTTAGGCAACTACTCTACTAGTTATTATTACGTTGTTAATACTGTTCTTACCTATATACCTAGCCTAATAATAGGACCTACTGTAGTTCCTGCTATAAGGTTCCGTTACAGAGTTCCTTATTAGTAAGTCCCTTTTTAAGCTTTATAAACTTCTTAAAGTCTAAAGTTAAGAGTTTATTAAGTTCTACGGGCGTATTATCCTCTAGAAAGTCTACTAGGTCTATCCTATTACTATAGAGGACGTAATCCTATTCTTTATTAAGTTTATATAGCCGTAAGCAGAAGGCTACTATAATGACCCAGCTCTTCCTTCGTGCTATATAATAGAAGGCTGCGGCACTAATATAGTAACAGTTAGTTATAGGTGGTGTAATTAGAGGTTCTTTGGGTTAATATCCTAGGGAGTAGGTAGAGGTGGCTAGGCTATGCCCTAGGCAGGTCTCTCTGTAGTAGTTAGAGTTAAAGGTTACTTCTCTTTTCTTCTAGTTAATAATGGGGTTATGCTGCTTAAGCCAGTTTATTCTAAGGATAATAGGGTAATTGGTAAGTGGTGTAATATAGGCCTAAAGCTCTTCTTAGTGTCTGTTTATATTATTATTCATTGCTTAACATCTGATTTGGATCCCTGTTGGGCCCACGCAGACTACTCCTTATATACATATAGGGAGAAAACTCTACTTAAGAAAACCCCGTGATCCGTCTCCCCGCCTTTTGGGTCTCGCTTATAAGTCGCCTACGAGTTACCAGTGGTGCTCTACTACCTTACTTTTTGACCTCCTTAGGAACCACTGCTGCCGTAACAAACCTACGGACGCGCTAGTATTACACACTATACTCTACTTCTATAGAGTTATTAGGGGGCGCCTATTACTTGCCCCTTTACCTTTTATTGCTATTTTCTTTATAACCCGGAACTGGTCTAGTACATTTTGGCCAATAAGCCACTGGGTAGCCGCCTTAAGGCCTTTCTATGTTAAGAGCAGTATATTATAGTTTTCTATGCTAGCTGTTGAGAGTATTGCTTCTTAGCTAGTGCGTAAGGGGCATAACAGTATTACGTGTTTTGGTGTCTGTCTTGGCCAGCTATATTCGCACCTTAGGCTACCTACTAGAATATCTACCCAGTGAAGCCAATTTTTTAGTCCTATTATTCCTGTCCTTAAGAGTGTTGCTATTATATTTTCCGCCTTTATTAGGCCCTCTTGGAGCCCTTAGGTATTTACCCCCTATAGTATTACCTATACTATGGCTTAGGTTCCCCTTGCCTAAGTCTACCTCTATACCTTTAACTCCTATTTGTCTCTCCAGCGTCGGTCTAACCAGTATTGTATTATGGTAGATGGTTTTCCAGTACTCTTTTATGCTCTACTTTGGCTCCTTTTTCTTCCTTACTGTTGTCTTTGCTAGCCTCTTACGCGTCTCCCTTCCTCCTCTATATAGGCCTAGGCCCTAGTGCTATATTATTCTTCTTCTACTTTCTCTACCTGTTTTCCTAATATATCTTCCCTACTTTGGGGTTGTTGGTTCCTTCTCCTATAGGGCACCCTAGGGTCCCTCTATAGTTTGTTTAGGCGTGTCTTAATATACTTTATAATATTAGAGTTGCGTTCCTTTTGCACCCTTTATATTGTATCGGCTTTAATATATAGTTATAGGGGGGGGATATTGGCTTCCTTTTTAAGCAGTGCTGTGGCCGTTCGCTTATACCCGCCTATTATACTCCTAAGGCAGGCTGTTTGGACCTTTTGGAGTGGTTTAAGGAGTGATTTAGGAGGGCCTTTCTTGGTTTCTCTAGTGGCCCAAATGCTAGATCTATACGTTATGGTTAGCCGAACAACTACTGTATATAGTAGGCGTGACCTCTGGAAGCATGGACCCTATATAGAATTAACGATCCTGGACATAGCGATATACTATACTTGGCCCTTACGGGCCGCTTGCGCCGCATATACGCTCTACTAGAGCTTGCTGTCTACCCACACTCCTAATACCCTTAGGCCTTAGACCGGTTAACCCCCAAAGCCTTAGATATAGATTATATGCTAAAGATCTATAGATTAGTTACATTTTCTTATAAAATAGATTAGCTGGTATTTCTCTAGTAAGAATTGGACTCTATATCGTCTTGCCTATTCTATATAGGTGTTATAGGCTTTCTTTAGTGTCCTACAGTTCTCTACGGCTGTTGGCCTATATGTAATTAGGTTTATATTATTAACGAAGCCTATCCCCTAAGTCGCCCCTTCCTTAAAGGTGTTAAGCAGGTTGCTTATAAAGAAGAGGAAGAGTATAGGCAACAGAGGTAATCCTTATAGTATTCCTATTATGACTGCAATAGGGGGGCTCTGGTATCCGCTAAAGACTAGTAATGTTTCTTTCTGGCCTATAAATCCTTAAATAAATTAAATGATCTATTTTGGGAAGCCCTTTGCCCTAAGAATGTATAGGAGACGCTTATAGGGTATATTGTTATAGGCGCCCCAGAATATATATGCATTATAAAACTACTATATATAGTAAGTTTGCCTAAACTGCTTGCCTAGTTCCTTGCCACGGTTAACATAGCAGCTAGTGGACAAAGCTAGCTCCTACCCATGTGCACCTGATTTGCTCTATAAGCCTATCCCTACAGCCTACCCCTACCTAAATAGACTAACACGTGCATCCGTCCTTTCGGGCTATATAGACAGTGTCGTTAACAAGGTATTGATCCTTCCTCCAAGATAGGTCTACTAGGAGTTAGAGCCTAGTAAAGGGGTAAGGTTTCTAGAGTCGTCCGTTACTGCTATTATATACCACACCCTATAGCTGTTGGCTGCTTTGCGTTACCTATAACGCTCTTACAATAACAGGCCGACTGTGTCTTGTAGGCGTGGGCCCATAATAACTTAACACCGCGCAGCTACCGTCCCTTAGCCGCCTACTAACCAAACTTATTGTCCTTCTATTTTAACTAACACCTGCATCTAAGTCCGTTTTAGCCTATCTATATAGGTTCGTTCTAGCTCTTTCTTAGTCTGTTCTGGATTAATGTCGCTGCCTAGAGAAGGGTGCCCCCAGCTCTTTCTTGGTCTATTTTAGATTAACGTCGCCGCCTAAAGAAAGGTTAACGCCGCTACGTAGAAAGGGAGGATTAACGTCACTAAATGTGGTTAATGGTGTTGAGATTCTTCCTGTGCCCTCGCTGTAGGTATAGTCTTAGAGCGGACTAGAATACATATGCATTATAAAACTACTATATACAGCAAGTTTGCCTAAACTGCTTGCCCAGTTCCTTGCCACGGTTAACGCAGCAGCTGGTGGACAAAGCCAGCTCCTACCCATATGCACCTAATTTGCTCTATAAGCCTATCCCTACAGCCTACCCCTGCCTAAATAGACCAACATGCGCATCCGTCCTTTTAGGCTATACAGACAGTGTCGTCGATAAGGTATTAATCCTTCCTCTAAGACAGGTCCACCAGGAGTTAGAGCCTAGTAAAGGGGTAAGGTTCCTAGAGTTGTCTATCGCTGCCATTATATACCACGCCCTACAGCCGTTGGCTGCTTCGCGTTACCTATGACGCTCTTATAACGACAGGCCGACCGTGTCTTGCAGGCGTGGGCCCATAATAACTCAACGCCGCGCAGCTACCGTCCCTCAGCCGCCTACTAACTAAACTTGTTGTCCTCCTATCTTAACCAACACCTGCATCTAAGTCCGTTCTAGCCTGCCTATATAGGTTCGTCCTAGCTCTTTCTTGGTCCGTTTTGGATTAACGTTACCGCCTAGAGAAGGGTGCCCCCAGCTCTTTCTTGGTCCGTTTTAGATTAACGTCGCCGCCTAGAGAAAGGTTAACGCCGCTATATAGAAAGGGAGGATTAACGTCGCTAAATATGGTTAACGGTGTTGAGATTCTTCCTGTGCCCTTACTATAGGTATAGTCTTAGAGCGGAACAAGTACAGAGGTGCCCTATCGTCTCCTTAGATTCCTATCGCTTCCACCAGCAAATGCAAGCGCTGGCTTGTGGCCCTAGGTCGGCGCCTAGGTAAAGAGACGTCAGGTAGTTTTTAAGACCATTCCTCTGTTCTTGATAAGTTGCCTTATGTTGTTGACGAGCGCCAAGACCCGCGAAAACTCTGCTGTTCTGACGGCGTCAAGGACGACGCATTCGAAAGCGCCCTCTAGCCACGACGTAACGCCACTGCATTAGTAACAGACGAGATCCTCATTCTCAGCTTGACCGTACGGACAAGATAAGACGGAAAGGAACCCCCATAGGACAGTATGGGTCGGATCTCGCTTTTAGTGTTCCTTCTTCAGTGTCTGTTTATATCTAGATAGAGTTATGCCATATAAGTAATCTTTTATGTAGTACAACTACCGTTAGCGAGTTGTAGGGCGTGGGCTTTAGTAAGGGGTAAGGTTAGTAGGTTATATTTATATATAAATTAAGTATCTATAAATTTATTAGTAGCTTTGCAGTTAATTATAGAACGGTCTTTATATTGTTTTTTAGCAGTTATTCCTTTTATAGGTAAAACTATCTGTTTCTGTCTGTTTATTCTTATTAAGTTATCTATTAAGCAGGCCGATATATAGATCCCTCTATTATTAGGGTGTCCTAGCTCGTGACTTAGGGCTAGAACTAAGCATTTCCCGCTACTACCGCTGCTGCCGCTTCTTTATCTTATATGGTAACAGTGCGTAGCGAGGTATTCGGTGTTTAAGGTATAAAGTTAGGTGTTAGGCAGCGATTACTAAACCTAGCTATTAGGTAGTTTGGGTTTTTGTAATAATAGCCTTTTTAATAGTATCTATAGCAGCGCCCTAGCTTCTAAAGTAGCTTATACTCTCCATCTAGGAGTTTACATAGAAAGGTTAGTATAGAGAGGTTAATATTAACTCCGGTAATAGTATTAGTAGTGGGTGTCGGTGACCTAGTATATATAGGTATAGTTGGCCCAGAGGGCTTTTGTGTTGGAGCCTTTAGGCAAGGGTTAGTAGTAGAGATCTAATTTAGCCGTTATTTAATCTTCTATAGGGCTGCCATTATGCTGTGTATGTTATTGTAATTATAACTAGCGGCAGCGTAACTAAGGCGATAGGTGACTTTTTTAAGGAGATCTTCCTAGTCTTTAGTATTATCTTAGGAGAGGACTTTAGTGTATTTCTAGAACTTAACATAGAACTTATTAAATAACTTAATAGGACTTATCTTTAGGGCGCGTAGTTTAGCTTAACTGGTGGCCACTAGGTCGTGGTTGTAATATATTAGGTTAAGGTTGTTAAGGACTTCCTAATAGGACTGCTACTTCTAGGGGCTATTAGTCTCCTATTAGGCAAAGAGTCTATTAAATAGGGTGCCCTTTATACACCTAATAATGTAACCAATCTTAGTATCCTTCTTAGGAAAAAGGTAGGCGCTCTAGGTTAGTTTTTTATAGATTTATATTTTCTAGTAGCTGTATTCCTTGCGGTCTCCCTAGAAGACTAGAGGGTTAGGGTATTGTATATTAAACCCCGCAATTATAGCTTAAGTTTGGTTACCATTATAGGAGCCGTCTCTGGTAGGTGAAGCTACCGGGGGCGTAGAGACTTAGGTGGTGTAGTGTGTAGTAGGGGGGTACTTAGTATTGTTACGGATATGCTTATTAAGCTGAGACTATAGGTATTTAATTATGCCCTTCTTCTTAGTAACTTCAGCAATAAGTATAATTTTAGCTTTCTTTAATTATTGGATATTACGCTTAGATATATAGAGGTTGTCTTTAGTCTCTTAATATATGTTATTAGCAAGTGCCTTACTAGCTTATAAGTCTTGGATAATATCATAATTCTAGGCAGCACGCAATTCAGCTTATATAAGCTTTAGGTGGTAGTTCTATAGAAGGTGGTAGTATTTGTTAGGTTCTCATGCTACTATTTATATAAATATTTTAGCGTCCCGTATTTTGATTTTAATGGGTAGCTGCCCTTCTGGCTACTTTTCCGTGGCTATGTAATTAATAAAGGATAAGACGTCGCCGGTGTCTATCTTGTTAAGGTTATCGCTGTAGCTACCTATATTAATGGGGGTGTACTTATCCTGCTAGGCTGGTTAACTCTTATTGTCTTTAAGGTGGTACTGGGTGCTTAGGGGTACTTATAGTTGTGGCTCTTTTAAGCCGCTAGGCTTGCCCTTAGGGGTTAAGGCTAGGATTAATAAATTAAATTCTCCTAGGATTAATTGGCGTTGTAGGTTAGGTTAGGGTACTAGATTACTCTTTAGGCTTGACATAGTGGCTAGTAAGGAATATTGTCTTACTATTATAGTGCGGAGGTTGTTTGTAGGCACGCTGCTTCTAGCAGCGCTTGCAGTATCGTAGGGACGTAGAATTGGTCGTAGGCTAGGTGTCAGTAGTAGAAAAAAGGCGCAACGTAATGTTACGGGGCGGAGGCAGTGGCTATAGAACGTATATATTCGAGGAGTCTACAAGACATTGCGCGATTGATCGTAAGGATTAAAGGCGTAGAAAGGTAATATACTACGCATGGCTGACGTAAGCTGTACGCGAAGCGTACGCGAGGGCACGGGGTTCTGCTAGGGAGTCTCCTATAGAGGCTCCTGCGGCGGCGTTCCGTGACATGCACCTAGTTATGCAGTATACTTTAAAGAAGGCCACTAGGGGGAATATAAGATCCGCGTATAAGCTTTTTAGTAGTATAGAAATAGAAAACACTAGTGTCTCTAATTAACTAATATCGCATTCGCTTAAGATAGTTAAAATTGTTGTATATAATATAGATATTATTAAGAGCGGACATTAATTAGAGGTAAGTCTTTAACAATATTAGCGCTAGTATATTCGCCGCTAGTATTATAACCTTCCTTAGAGCGTTTAGCCAATTCTATCTTTTAGCAGTTAAGTGTCTTATATCTATTAATAAGCCCTAGTCTATAAAGTAGTAATAGAACCTAACGCTTTATACCTATGCCTTAAAGATAAAGACCAAGAAGCTAAGCAAAATAGTTAGTAGAGCTTTAAGCGCGGCCTAATAAAAGGATGGATGTAAGAAGAACAACCCGCCCTAGGTGTAGATTTCGTAATTTGTTAGTTCTTAACTATGCCAATAATCCTTCTATTAGTTAGTAGAGTAGAGGGGTATATTAGCTAATTGCCTTATAGCCCTCTAATAGTTAAACGTTTTTAAACTCTAGATCTGACTTCTATAGGCCAAAGATAACCGTCTTCTACTAAAGATTACAAAGCTCTTTACAAAGGATATCTATAACCATATTAATTAGTTCCAAATGGATATCTATAATCTCTATAATCGTATTACGGATTTCTTTATCCCCTAGAAGGGTAGCAATAAGCTCCCTTACCTTCTTCTTTTTTATCTTCTTCCTTCCCTATGTATCGTCTTTTTTTACAGCACTAAGCTATAGCCACGCTAAAGAAAGGTCACTAAAGGACCATCGCCAGTCCCGTAAATACTCTAAAATAACCTTAATCTTCTCTTCCTTTATTACCTAGCACGATATCCGCTTAGCAGATACTCTAGTTGGTATTTAAATAGGCGTCCACCGGTTAACTAATATTATATTTATAGTGGGGGTAGGCAATTCAATAGTCAACATATTACCTATTTAGCGGCGCTTTCTACTTAACATCGCGGAGGCTAATAGGGTAGAGATATTTATCAATTATAGAGCTGCTTCTACGGATTAATTTAACGGTATTTCTGAGATGATAGCTACTATAGGGGTATAGATCAATTTCATTAAAGAAGGTAACTGCTCTACATATAAAATAAGTCGCGTCGCTTAAGAAACGCTAGAAAAGTCTCTCAGACCATAGAATTAACTTTTTGACAAAAAAGGTTAGCGATATCCGCTTGCGGATATACGTATGTCCGCTAATTAATTCTATGGTCTGAGCTTGCTGAGGTAACCCCTACCGGAGCCAACAGCGGGCTTACAGCTCGGCGGGGTCAGGAAGTTCAACGTGGTTAGAACCTTTCTGACCATGCTTAGCTTCTGACCCCGCTAACGTGCCACCCAAACGAGGACACCCCCCGGACAGGATCCGAATAGTAACTCTTGGCAGTAACTTTACTGTGCGAATCTTTTCCAAATCAAGCGGAAACTTGGGCGGTGAGGTAGCCAAGACACTACTCAAGCACCTATTTTACTAGTAAACGCCATACAAATGCAATTAGTCGTTTGCAAAACGAACTGGAATCCTTGGCATGCAGATTCCCAAAATTTGCGCCCAACCTTACGTGTAAAACCGTAAGATAGCCCATTTCCACGTTAAACGCACCTTATTATCTATAGAGTAGTTTTATAAAATATCCTTTATCTAATAGAAAATGTATAAAATATCGCAATTAATAAGGATAAAAGTGCCCTATGCAGAGCTTTTCTATTTCAATTTCTTGCCTACACGAAGCTCTGCACGAAGCTCTGCACGAAGCTCTGCACGAAGCTCTGTGGGAGGCTCTGCGCGAAGCTCTACGGAGGCTCTGCACGAAGCTCTGCATGAAGCTCTGCGTACGGAGGCTCTGCACGAAGCTCTGCACGAAGCTCTGCGACGGAGGCTCTACATGACGGCTTTGCGTACGACGGTTCTGCGTACAACGGTTCTGCGTACGACGGCTCTACTACGAAGGCTCTATATAAAACCTTTGTGCAGATCTTCGTGTAGAGCTTCGTGCGGAGCCTCCGTCGCAGATCTTCGTGTAGAGCTTCGTGCGGAGCCTCCGTCGCAGAGCTTCGTGCAGAGCTTCGTGTAGAGCTTCGTGTAGAGCTTCGTGTAGAGCTTCGCGCAGAGCCTCCGTATGCAGAGCTTCGTGCGGAGCCTCCGTACGCAGAGCTTCGTGCAGAGCTTCGTGCAGAGCCTCCGTAGAGCTTCGCGCAGAGCCTCCGTACACAGAGCTTCGTGTAGAGCTTCGTGTAGAGCTTCGTGCAGAGCCTCCGTAGAGCTTCGCGCAGAGCCTCCGTACACAGAGCTTCGTGTAGAGCTTCGTGTAGAGCCTCGTGTAGAGCTTCGTGTAGAGCTTCGTGCAGAGCTTTGTGCAGGCAAGAAATTAAAATAGAAAAGCTCTGCATAGGGCACTTTTATCCTTATTAATTGGGATATTTTATGCTTATTTATCGCCATATTTGGCACCAAAATCCATATCGTACTAAGGAGTTTTGCCTGTATATAGCTATCTACTGTGGTTTCACCTGACAGTTACCACCAAAGCGACGCCCATAAGCTCTCAGACGTTATCTCATAAATCAGACCCCGGGGAGAAATTGCGCCACGGCGTGGTGCTTAGGGCTAGCGCTACGCTTGTGGACCTTACCCTAGTCCTGTGGACTCCTGGACCAATCAGATTATACCGAGAGGAATTTCTCCCCAAGGGTCTGAGAGCTTATGGGCGCCCTTTATATGGGAACTTAATGTTTCTTATTAGGCGACGACTCTTCTTTATAATACAGTATCTCGACCCTTTTATAACGTCTAATTATTATAAAAATACTATAAGGTAGGAGCTCTGAGGATTCTCTATTTATTGTATTAAATAATAACGTTGTGGCTATATTATATAGTCGGTTGCGTCGGTCGCATTCCCCCGTCAGTCGCATTTTCTTGTCGGTTGCATTTTCTCGTTAGTTAGTTTTTGTCGTAATCTTACCTTACTACCATACCTTATATACTTCTCTACATCTAATTATCTCTAAAATACTACAAGGTAAAAGCTCTTTACCTTCTCTATCGCCTCCACGTTATATTAATATTATAGCTCTATTCTACGAAAAGTTAGTTATAGACAGTTGGCCCAGTTTCGAAATCCTATCGTAATCTTACCTTACTGCTATACCTTATATACTTCTCTACGTCTAATTATCTCTAAAATACTACAAGGTAAAAGCTCTTTATCTTCTCTATCGCCTCTACGTTATAGCAATATTATAGCTTTATTATACGAGAAGTTAGATGTAGGTAGTCGGTTAAGTTTCTATGAAGATTCCGTTAAAAATCTAACTTACGTTTTACGACGATGTATCTCGCCCCTTAATACTCTAGATATAGGCCTATAGTATATATTTATAAATATATAATTACCTAAAGAATCTATTACATCAAGCATATATATTATAAATATTATAGTTGGGATATGGCTCATAAAAATATACAAAATTTAATTTTTAAAACATTTCATTTCACACCAAAGCTGCGTTGAAGAATTTGTAATATAGGGAGCAGATATGAGCGATTTTCTGGTGTGCCTGCCCCGTAACCAAGCACAAGCTGATCTAAAATTCTACTACGGAGCGTCTGACTTATGACATAACTGTAACCCGGAGTTTCGCCGGCTGGACCTGCAGGCCTCTAGTCCTGAGCAATCCCCTTGTCCAAGTACGTACTCGAGACCTCCAAAGCTGCCAACAAGCCCTCATGGCCATACCACTCTGCCTTTGAGTAGCACACCACAATGAACGATGCCGAAGCCGTCACCATCAAGCTCGCCGAGCTTCTCCGACACCCCGAGGACCTCGACAAGATCCCCGCACTCAAAGCCGAATTTACTCGCAAGAAAGCCGCCATAGATGGGCAGCTACGCCATGGACTCAAGGAGCAGCTGGAGGTGACACAGGCAGGTATGAACAGCATCACAGATGGCCAGCGCACTGTCAACCAGATCAAGGAGGAAATGATGAAGATTGACAAGCTGTGCGCGGAGGCGCAGAACATGATTCGAGACTTTCCGCACATCAACCTTGTTGCGCAGACACATAGGAATTTTGAGCAGGTGGAGAAGATGAAGAGGGATATTGATGCGTTTGAGGAGAACTTGACGAGGCTGGAGGCATTGCTGCGGGAAGATGACAATGACCCGGGGAACCAGCCGAATTTGTTGGAAATACATTATGGGCTGACGCAGTTAAGGGATATAAGGGATGCGGCAATGGATCAGATCAAGAGCTCGGAAGAGGCTTCAACGGAGCTGATTGAGAATTTAAGGTTAGACACTGGGTCTACAGTACAGGATTACTTCAACAGATTAGAGGACGTGGTTGGCTGGTTTGATGAGCATGTTGGGAATGCATGTATGAATCTGATACCGCTCGTTCAATCTGGAAACAGTGGCATGGTGGTCAGATTGGCTTTGGTTATTGAGGAAGAGGAGAAGAACGATAAGAAGGCCAAAGCTCTCCAAGACGCGCAGAGGGAATACAAAGAGCTAGCATCACGCTTCAAGTCTATTGCGACGGGGCCTAAGGAATTGCGAGGTTACAAGGAAAAATTTCTCAAGGCAATCGAAATGGCTACCACAATCCAGATCGACGCGTCGAATGAAGCCTTCCTAGACGACTCTGGCAAGCTGGAAAAGTGTGTTCGTTGGTACTTCAACGACCTTAACACCGTCAAGCTAGGCATGACAGGCTTGATGCCCAAAAAATGGCGGATATTCCAGACATATGTGAATATCTATCATAAGCTCATGCATGATTGGTTAATCGAGCGCATCGACGACCCAGAGCTCACACCCGCGCATATGTTGGCCATCATTCACTGGGAGGAGAAGTACTACGCCAAAATGCAGAAACTCGGTTTAGCTGAAGAAGATCTTTCTCCCCATCTCATCGACAATCGCGCTGCAGAGCTGGTCCGCGAGTACCGCCAACTTATCATCAAAGCTGTTGAAGAATGGATGGACCGTATGGCTGTTACTGACAGACAGAACTTCCTGGCACGCAGCGAGGCCGCGCTCGACACAGATGAAAATGGCTGTTTCCGCACGAAGACTCTTGGTGATATGTGGCGTATGCTTCGCGAGCAACTCATGTTTGCCGGCAACAGCGACCGTACCGATGTGGCAGAGGGCGTTGTGGACGCCATGTTCCGCGCGCTCTCTTCCCGCCAGCGCATGTGGGAATCCCTCGCCGACGCAGAACTCGCGAAGTACTCCGCTCCAACCGCTGACCAAGAAGGATTACAGCCGCTTCAGGATTGGCTAGTTGCAGTCGCCAACGACCAAATCGCTTGCATCGATGAGGCCAACCAGGACGCAGACGGCTTGACCTCATATCTTACCCTCTTCAGCCGCGACATCACGCCGCTAGTATCCCCTGCCTACGTACCCACAGTAACGACTCAAATCGATACCCTCTTGACTGGCTACGTCGATTTAAGCACACACTTCATCCACATCTTCGCCTCCCTAATTTTCACCGTGGACTTCCGGTCCATCATGTCCGAGTTCTTCACTCCAGCCTGGTACTCCCAAAAACGCATCGGCCAAATCGTGTCGACATTCCAAGACTACCTAGCCGACTATGAGCGCGTCCTGCATCCATCTCTGCGCGACATTCTCGTCGAAGAGCTTGCCGACGAGCTCCTCGCGCGCTACCTCTCCGCCGTGCGCAACCGCGGCGCCAAGTTCCGCCGCTCAGACCCCTTTGTCGAGAAAATCAAAGACGACGTGCTCACCGCGTTCAATTTCTTCGAGTCGTACCCTTCTTTCCCGGAAATCAAAACGAAATGGCGCGCCGTCGATGGTTTTGTCAAACTCCTCGAAGCGGACAAGAGCGCTGTCCCGGCCATATACGAGTCCGTTAAGGGGCAGTATTGGGACGTGCAGATAGGATGGATTGAGGCTGTGCTGAGGGCTCGTGATGATTTTGAGAGAAGCATGTTGAATGCGGTTAAGGCGAAGGCGGCGGAGGTCTACGTTGAGCGTGGATCTGAGACGATTATGAGTAAGGTCAAGTAAGTAGCATAGATACAGCATGAGGTTAGCGTTGCTGGATTTGGAATTTCGGATGCACACGCATGCTTTTCGTATACGCGCTTCTGAGATTGGCGAGCGGTGCATCGGGTCCGGTTTAGATGGCATGGTGTTTTGACTGTACGGAAGAAGCTATGATGTACTTATACCCGAGCCTTGTTTCAAGTGTTCATGAATGCGCAGGTTATGTTCTTAAAAAGGGTTTCCTTGAGATCCATTCTATCATACCTGGCTCGGGCCTCCCTAAGCAAACTCCTTTCACTCATAACAGACCACAAACGCCTCTTCGCGCCCAAATTCCTGTATCCTATCCTTAACATTGTCATACCATCATCATGACTATCAGAATCATCATCCACTCAAGCTACGCCTTGGACTTCATCCATCCCCTACCCCTTTCTCTGCCCCTCCCACTCTTATCCACCCGCCCTCCCCTCGTTTTCTGAACCCCGAGACCCCTCCTCTGCGTCTTAAACCCTCCTCTTCCCCTCTGCTCTCCCGTTTTCTCCTGCCTCATCGCCTTCATCTTCTCGCCCACCTCCTCCTCATCCACCTCCATCTCATCATCTTTCCGCCTGCGATTACTGAATTTCAGCTTCCCCCGCTGCCCGCGCTGCGCCGCATCCCGTCCCTTGATCGCATCCACATACGCATTGATACCGCCCTCCAGCGTGCCATCGCCGGGCCCGCTGCCATCGCCCATCAAGACATCGCCATCGTCCTCGGCCTCGGAGTCCTCCGGCCCGCCGAGGATAAGCTTGCCGTCGAGGTCGATCTTCGCCTTCGACTTCTTCGTCGGGACCGCCTTCTGCTTGAGCGGTTTCGTGGACGAGATATTGCCCAACGCGCGTCGGGAGAGGAGGTCGAGCGGCTCGTCCTCGTCCTCGACAATGTACGTCTTGCTCTCCTTCCGGCCGGCCTTGCCGCCCTTCTTGCGCCCCATGACCTCCTCGTCCGAGACGTCGCTGCCGTCGCTCTCGTCATCGTCGTCGTCGTTGCTGCCATATACAGCCTCGTCGAACTCGGACTCGAAGTTGCCTTTGTGCTTCGGCGCGGCGTCCGCCTCTTCCTCGTCCTCCCCGCCACCTTCCTTCTTTCTCTTCTTCCTCTCCCGCGTCTTCCGGATGTTGGCGATGAGCTTGCGGTCTTCCTCCGGACACGCCTTCTCGACGACGTCGACGCCGAAGCGGCGGATCATGCGTTCGAGGATGTGCTTCACCTTGGCCTTGAAGTGGGCCTTGTGCTCGTGGCTCCAGACCATCAGGTTCGGGACCAGGGCTTTGAGGCGCGGCAGCATGAGGTCCTGCGGCAGTGAGATGACCGAGACCTTGACGAAGCCGAGCACCGAGCGGACGATCTCGCGGTTCGGGTTCTGGATGAATATGTCCATGAGCTCGAGCAGGTTCTGCACCGTCTCCGTCGATATGCGCGATTGGAAATGGTACAGGATTCTCGTGACGGCGGTGATCGTGGCAGAGATCATGTGCGGTGTGCTTCCTGCCAGACCTGCCGAGACCATCGTGAAGTACTCTTCTAGCGTCGCTGGCACGGATGGCGCATCGGATGGCATGTTTGGAACTTTTGCGTTGACGACGGTGCCACCGAGCGCCATCTTCTCCCCCATGGAGACTAGGAGGTCGAAGGCAGCTGTGCGCGCTTTCTCGTTGACTTCTTTGGCTGAGATGACGACTTCTGGGAGGATTGAGGGTATGAAGTGGAGGTCGCTGTTGGGGATGAATTCAACAATCTGAGCGATAGCAGCCAGCCGGTCACGGCGGGAGGGTGCCGATGCTTTATCCGAACTTTGTAGTAAGAGCTGTTGTAGCTCAGTATTTCGTTCTTCCAGCGCAGCTTTGCCGATAGGTGACTCGGCGAGACGGGGAATGAGCTTGTAAGCTTTCTTCTGCAGCTGCGGATCATCGTCCTTATTAACGATGAGAGCAGCCATTTGAAACAGGGTGGGGAAACTATCGCGAGGGAGGTAGATGGAGATTGTAATGACAAGATCCATGAGTGTGTGGCTCATTGGTGGCATTTTATCTTTCGTTTTCTCTTGCTTTTGCTTATCGGCTTGTGTTTGGGGACCGCCCTCACCAAGGGAGGACTCGAGGTGGGTTGTAACTCGTACGAAGGTTTCCATGAGTTCCTGTGAGAGATGTTACTACCCGTCTAGGAATAGATAAGAGATTCTACTGGCTTACCTTCTCCGGTGTGATACTCAGATAAGCATTTATACAGCGAAGGATGATCCCTCTGTATTGCGGTAGAGTCTGACTGTAGACGTTGAATAGCACTGCTAGTAGATTGCTAGCGAATCCTGCCAAGTGATCAAGATTATTCTTCGCATCAGCTTTGGATACTTTTGACTGAGCGACAAGATTTTCTTCTTCGTCAAATAACTCTATTATGGCTTTGTTAGAGTCTACGAGGTTTTGCAGTGCCCTACATAGATCTGTCCTTAGATCCGCCTGCCCATATAGCAAGTTAGATAACAGTTCCGCAAAGCTCTGATCGAAAGCCTAGAACAAGGTCAGCGGGTTCGGCAAAAGTGCAAAAATGTTCGACTTACTTCAGTAAGATCAAGCGGCAAATCACAGTAACCGGGCAGAATAGACCAAACTTGCTGTACAACGGTCTCAAACACCTTGATCTCCATAGTTTTCTCTGCATCCCCGTGCTCGAGAACTCGCTGAAAAATTGCCTCGCTTAAGGGAACCATATCTGATCTAAAATGTGCCAGGCGCGTATTGCTTACGGAGTCTCGAAGAATTGGTAGCATCCAAACCCGTCCAGGGTGGCCTGGAGCGGGTTTCGGAAGGTTAAGCGGTAAAATCTTGAGGACATTATCTGGACCCATGGCCCGTATCGCTTTTGCAAGGACTGCATCGGCTTCTTTCTTTCCCGCAAAGGACTCGTTTCCTCGCAGCTCCCCAATGGTCCTGACCACGCTTGAGAGAAGCGGGGCTGAACGCCATCGCAACGCTTCGAATATTGCACCGAGAACATTGAAGACCTCCACCCAGGCGGCTTGGAACTTTATGCTCAAGAGATCTGTAGCAGTTTTCGCTAGCTTCTCCAGGACTTTCTCGTCAAATATTGAAGGGTCTAGCAGGGCGTTGTCTGGTATACAATTTGCTATGAACGAAATGAGACATTCTGAAGCAGATACACGGATATTGTAAGAAGGAGAACTAAGGAAGTTGGATATCATAACGAATAAATCAGGAAGTTTTTGAAAAGCCTCATCAGGGTTGATCTGTGCTGAGACATCGTAACCTCTGGATAAGACAGCTATCCAGGGGGGAAGCAATTGTGAATCATTCTTCGATGGCTGCAGCTCCGAGATCACCTCGAGTAGTCGAGGGAGCTTTACAGAAGACACTTCATCGGCCATTCCAGCGAATATGACTTCGAAAATTTCGAATGCTGCCATGGTAAGGTATTCATTGCTCGACTTCGAGATATTCAATAAGAGTTCACAAAGCGAGTCAATCTTTCTACTCGGCCAGCCTCCAGAAGCAGTTGCAATGGTCTTGATCAGTTGTAAAGCATGAATGAGGCCCGGTTCATGATGTTGACCGTCACGTTGCGACTTGTGCTTTTTACTTTTGCCAGCAGCATCTGCAATATCCTTCAACGTTCGGAGCGCAGTCTCCGCACACATATCTGCTGCTGGGTGATCCAGTGACGGACTTGGCGGTGGATTTTTGAGGACTTTAGACAAAGCATCCTGCGCCCGCTTCCTCACTTTTGGTCTGTGGTCGACCGCGATTGTGAGCAGTCCCGCAACCGCCCTCCTCGGGCTAATCTGTGTTTGCGGTAGCGCCCATGCCTGTGCATCTTGTATGACTAACAACGACTCCAAGCATCCTATCGAGGATCGAAGAAGCGGTGCTTCAGCTTCCGGATGTGTCAACGCCGGCGCAAGGCTCGTCAGGATCTGAGAAAATTTCGACCGAAGCAGCGGCGCGGGGACGTGTGGCGTGACAAGGTCCAGCAAATACACCACGGCAGAGGCAACTTCTTTGTTGACGATGCCCTTGCTTGAGGATATGTACTGGCTTAGAAGCGATAGCAGCGCAGCGAAGTATGCTGTGGGCGTGAACTCGGAATTCTGATCTCGAAGGGTGTCTTCGACCGCGGACAGAACCACTGCGGTCTGTGATCAATGAGCACGAACTCGAGCGCATTGTACGAGTAACTCACCTGCTGCTGGTTTTGCAGCCGCGGAGAAGAGCGAATCTTCACAAACCTCTCCGTTAAAGACATTTTGGCAGTGTAAGAACTTCGGTGTGGTGCACTACTTGGTGTTCGCGGTCCCGCCTTGATAAAAAGTTCAACTTCGCTTAGGAAAAATATTAGCGCGCGACCCTGGTGGTTGATCACCGCTAGGATCTGGAACAACGCCTTTTAGCAGCAAGGGCAATCCAAACTATACGTTCTAGGTTTATTTCACTTCAGCTATGCGCCAGACCCCCTTCATCGGTCTTGAATTACGCCACATTCAAAACGTCCTGTCAAATCCAGGAATGAGAGCATGCAGTCTATCAAAGAACATGTCAACGACGGACTTTATCTGCCCACTAAAGGGGGTCTGGGTATAACACTGCGCATAGCACTCATACATATCGGAACAGTCCAGTCGACCCACTGGCTCCACGCTCGAAGTGTGCGAGAAAACAAAACCCCCTATCCAAAAGCAAAAGAACCCAAAGAAAATCTGGTGCGAGGTAAACAAAATTTTTCCAACCAACCGGGACCAAGAGAAGATTAGAAGTAGTACCAACCAAACAACGAACCTGATAAAGCCTGATACTCAAGAAGATGGAATCTAGTGCAAGGAAAAATTGAAGAGTCCTTTTTACTCTTCCGCCAGTGTCTCGTCAAATCTTCCTTTAACGCTGTTTTTGCTTGCCTTCTTCCCGATATGGAGAAGGCTGAGCCGCTTTCTCACACTACCCACCCTATTGCCAAAACTGTGACTACTAGATTGTTCGCTCTTGCTGGTCTCAGGTCTTCGGTCAATACTTTGGCTACTGCGACTTTGGGTCTGTGTTTGGACGAGGCTTTGATTTTGCGGTTGACTTGGTGCGGGTGCGGACTCATTTGTAGATGTTTGGTGTAAGAAGCTTAAGCGATGCTTCCCGGCGTCTTTGCTCCTGCTACGTGATGATTCTCGGTTTGATTGATTTTCGACGTCTTCTTCTACAGCTGGCTTGGTCTGCTTGCGTCCTTCGCGAGGTTCACTGACAGAACCGCGTTTGAGGAAGGTAAGGCTGAGGCGATTCTTCTCATGGCGACCTGGTTTGATTTCGGGGACTACGCTCGTCTGTGTACCATTGATATGATTGGTTGGAGGGGCAATGGGACTAGTAACTAGAGAAGGTGGGGAAGCTGCAAGCCAGGAAGTTGTTGGCGATCGCATTAGTGGGCCTTGGGAACCAGGCATGAGAGCTGTTAGCTCATACGCGAATGTAGCTTCGAAACCTGAGTGATTTGTTAGCTGACTGCTAGCTTGTGCGGTTGCCTTGAATGTTTTATTCAATTTATACGTACGTTGCGTCAGGTCTGCTTTGGTGGCTTGATGAGCAGGCCGAGAGTATAAAGCTAGGCATCGTTTCATAACTAGAGCGTAATCCATCATTGCCACTTTCAGTGCGTTTTCGAGAAGATTTGCTGGACGTTCTTCCTCTTGCTCTTCCTCCTCTTCGTCTATTTCAATGGAGTCTCGAGTTTTGGGCAGTAAATCACGATAATTCGCAATGCTCGTTTCAGAGGCTGGGTCAACTGCTATCATTAGCTCCTGCGTAAGAGAAGTGAAAGCAGAGTCCTCTCCATCCGCTGCTCGCTTTTCCAGTGCAAGGAGTTCCGTTGTCTTTCGTGCGGTACGTTCTATAGCAGTTTGTAAAGGTGTCAAAGTGACATTGCCAACGGACGTGATTTCACTTCTCCGAAGAATCGTTGGGAATGCCTCGGCTGTCGTGTAGACAGTTTTTTCGACAGTTTGGTCCTTGATGCTGGCCTCTGGCCCTTGCCGTCGGGAGGTCGTTGTGAAATGGGTCGGTCTGGAAAGCAGATAATAGTCCCGAATCGGCTGTGCAACCTTTGCCCGCTGATAGATTGGATGAAGTAAATCTTTTTGGGAACTGACAGGGTATATATGCAGATACTGGCCCTCAACGTCTTCCTCTCCGCCTGCTTGTAATATCTGAGCAGAAGGATGTTGTTGTTGCATCCGATCTGTGAACGTTGCTAAGCGGTCGCTTGGTGAACCTTCAAATATGAATTGCTTGTCTCTCAGACCAACCGGGAATCCCAAGCCTTTATACACAACACGGAAATACCGAGGATTCTGCCTCTCGCCTTTACTTATGCTTTCATATATCGTTGCCATCGCACGCTGAGTTCGCGCCAGCTTCGAGAAGTCAAATATGTTGTGCTCATATTGTGTCGCGAGCTCCATGTAAGTTCCCAGAGCATTATCCCATGATAAACCATCCTCGTAATACTTGATCATCTGGAAGTACAGCTGCTCTTTTCGCTCAAAGGAGGTCTGGGCCGGGAATGCTGGATCCACTAGAGCTTCCACAACCATGGTCGGGTCCCACTCGTAAAGCTCTGCATGAAGACGCAAAGCAAGACCGGCCTCGGTGAAGTTCTGGGCGTCGGCCTGAAGATTCACGAGCTGGTGGACATATCTGATATAGATGTCCTCTTTCTGCATATCTTTCAGGAACTCCATAAGGTGTAGAGTATCCATTATATGGAACACCTCCCCAGTCGCTTCTGTGCTGTGCACAGCAACAAGGAGATCTAATAACTCATCAATGGTAGTAATGAGGTTCTTTACGGCGAGGAACAGTGGGTCTTCCGGCTCCTGTGCCAGAGGCTCAAAAATGTCTATCAACTCTCCGATGAAGAGCTTTTGTAGGATGCTCTCAGTTAGATGCTTGGATTTGAATAACCGATCCAGACAATCGATCATTTCAGCCTGTATTAGAGCCAGATCTTGGCTGAGGGTCCATTCACTAACGATCATCGTTTGCAGAACTTCAATCGCAACGCTTCGTAATCCTTCGTGGACGCTAAGGCAAAGTTCTACTATCGGCGCAACCAAGCCTGGAACGTATTGTACTTGGAACCCTCCCATCTTTTCGAGCCCGTACTGTTTCCTGTCTTCAGAGCTCGTCTCCCAGCCAATAGCCTCCCAGCTCCGTCGAAGCAGGTCTGCTCCTAACTCTCGAACATCACCGGCTATCTTCCACACAGCTCTGCGTTTCTGCTCAGGGAAGGTTTCTAGAGCAAGAGCGTCGCTTCCAACAAGCTTAAGGAGCGCATCAAAGAACGCGCGCCAAAGCTCGGTGTTGAATTGATCTGCTTCGTCAGGATGTGGCAGGAAGGAGTCGATGAGAATGCTTGCAAGCTTTTCCAGTGTTCGCATAGTAGCCTTATGGTGGTATATGTGAACGCTTAACCATGAAGTAGGGAAAGCTTCACCATCAAGGATCGAGATGTATACTTGCAAGGCACTGAAAAGGAAATCCGCAATGTCCGCTTTGGGCCAGTCAAGGTGGATAATTGTTGGTAGGCTGGACATTGCTGCCAGGACCGCTGATATTTCAATGAGAGCCTCGTCAAAAACTGCAGCAGTAGTTGTCGGCCGAGAAGGAAATGGATATGAAGTTGGGAATAATAAGGAAAGAGAGCTCTTCGAGGAGCGTGGTATAGATTGAATCGCACGATAGGAATCGACCAACTTTGGGATGTATTCGCAAGCCTCCTGGCCTAGCTCCTCAACTTGAGAAGCTACGACCGAGCAACAGAGGCGTACTTGGTCTTTCCACTGCTCAGTGATAGTATTTACCTTGCCCCAATGGGGAGCAAGCCAACGCACTGTATTACTGAGCAGTGCTCGTCGAGTGTCCGGTGTCTTGAAAACGTCGACTTGCGCGAAGTGAATGATGAGGACCAGTATGTATAAAACAAGCTTTCCTTGTGCGGCCGAACAAGAATCAATGAAATTTGAAGCGAGCTTCAAGATTTCGGTGGGAGACATTGAGGGTGATAATTCAGGTAGCCAGGTATGGAAGTGTTGGACGACCAGTGTCTTGGTTCCGATAAGAATCGGTGCCGGGTTCGCCATGAGAGCCTCTAGGGACTTGAAGATATTTTGTAGGTCCTTCGTAAAGGTGGGCTGTCTACTGGTAATGCCAATACCAGCCTCTTTTTCTTTTTGTTGTTGTCGTGCATTCATGATAAACTTAAGAATGTGGCTGCCGACCTTGAATGTTGCTCGCAGCCGGCGAGATGATTCCGGATCCACAGGGTTTGCCAATAGTCTTGTGTAGCTTCTAACCAAACAAGATGTTGCGAAAGGATATTTGAATCTGTCTGCTGCGTACTGATCAACCAGTGGGCCCAAGTTGAAGCGCCGATCATGCACTATTCCAAGCACAATAACCAAGGCGTTGAAAACCAAGTCTTCGTACTCGTCGCCTCCTGCATACTCAACCAAAATCTCAAATAATGCATCGAATACTTCGTTCAAAAGTTTCACAATCTCGATCTCGGGGACGAAGACAAATCTTCGAAGGAGTGCAGCGAGTTCTCCAGAGGCCTGGTCACGCCATTTTAGGAGGCCAAGAAGATTTGGATCCTGAGAGTATTTCGTACTGCAAAGATATGTGCGAAGGTGGAGTGATGCCACTGGACCGGTAACAGATTCGTCTTTTCTTCTCGAGCTCCATGGAAGGGCAAGGTAAGCTCCACGACCCGCAATCATGCTTGAGGTATATTCATCGTATTTATAAAGTGCTAGAGAATGGTCCCCGTCACGAACGAAGGCATCCTGGGTCCAAAGTGGCATCCAGCACAGAGCAAAGGGAAACCCAGGAGCGTCTGCTACGCTCATAACAATATGAGACCCAGGGACGTCCTCGGGGCTGATAGCAAGCCGAACTGTAAGATTCCAACCTTCGCCCCGCTCAACTGCAGTTGTCCGCCATGCTGTATGCCCAGAACTATTACAGGAGGGATATATGCAGCCATCGATTCGCTCTCCTGTGGACTTACGAACCTCAATTGTTAGCTGAAGGTTACCCATCCCGGAAGTTTGCCCAAGAGGGACGGTTCCAGACTTAGGATGAGAGAGGAAGGCGTTACGTGGGAGGAAAGGCTCAACCAGCGTCAAGTAAATATCACTTCTTGGCTTGGTTGGAGCTCCAGAGAAACCAATTTTCCGCGTCTGTTTGATATTGTGGAGTAAAGTTGGAGTCTTTTCGATCAACGTTTCTGCATCCGGATTGGCAAATGCTTTCACGTGGACATTGAGGCGGTTCACAAGCGAATGCTTCTTGTATCTACCGTTAGCACTTGGATACAACTCGGTGAGCAAGCTATCCCATTCCTCATTTTCATCCACTATCTCGTCGAAAGACGATGAAGGTGTCCATAAGGTAACCGATTGTTCCGCTTCTGATTGAGACTTCACTAGAGGGTCTACTCGGAGAAGCCCAACAGCCACAGTTCGCTTCACGGTTTTCTGATCTCTAGATGGGGTCCTTTGTTTAGCAGATTCAGGTCGACTATCAGCAGTTTGGCCTCGATTAGAATCAACACTCGTTGGTCTATGTTCGGAGCTCATGTTGATCGCTTCGGACTCCTTGCGTGCTTTGTGACCGAACATGATGCTGCGACGTCCACCCTTGATGCTTCCAAACTGCGAAGCCTGGAGCGGGGGTGCATTCTGACTTGATGTGCTCTCACGCGGAGCACTAGAGCTGCCGAGGCTGGAACTGCCACAGTAGGGCTCGTTGGTTAATAATTTGAAGACCAGGAAAAGATTTGAGCTAGAACCCGCTCCTTCGCCAATATCCGTGGAACTTAGATCAACAAAAAGGGCCTTCATTTTCTCTGCATTAGGCCCTGCTGCTGCACCTTCCCGTGCAGAAAGGTCAATTGAGTACACTTCGGATAAAGGTTTTGGGGCAGAGCCAGAAATTTTGAGACAGAGATATATGCTCACTTGAGCAGCTGTCTGGGTGAAGTCGCCTAGGACGTTTCTAATGCTGACGAATAGATGATGAAGATTGTGTTCGTCAATGTGCTGGACAGGTCGTTCCTCGAGCAAGCTCATTATGGACTGCAAGCGTGTAATTTCAATTGCGGAGTCGTCCCCGGTCAAGATCCGACCGCTCTGTGAGGGGCTACGCACGATCACCTCTCCACAGAGCATCTTATTGCCGCTAACAAGATCCCAAACGGTCACTTCGCGCACTTTACGCAGTTCTTGCGCAGTCAGCACTTTATGTAACAACTGCCGTCGCGCAGTATCTAGGCGTTGTACCAAAGCCGACATCTTGTCCAAAGTGCTATACCGCCTTGCAAGAAGAAGCTCATGTAACTTTGTAGAGTGCCATTCCCTCAGACACGACGCGATTTCATCCACCAGGGGTTCTTGTGTAGAAGTTGGAGTTTCGTCACCAATCTTCAGCATCGGTACAGGTGCCGGGGGTCGCGGAGCATTTGGATCGCGTGAGGTGACAGATATTGGCGATAGCGGGAGCATAAGCTGCTGAAGATGATCTGAGCGCGCCGTCCATTGCGATCCATGACTTCCCGTTCTCTTTTTATTCGACTTTCTTCTTGGCAATGGAGACGCAAGGGATGGAAGAATTAATATTGGGTCAGGCTTCGAGATTGGTTTTGTTCGCGGAATGGCTGTTTTGCCAGGTATTGAAGTCGCAGATGCGCTTTCAGTCGGAGTGATGACACCGTTGGTATGCTGTTCTGCATGGCTGCCACGAGAGCTGGGGAATTTCTCAGCAATGTCTGAGTTGCACCCAGGTGTTTTGCCCTCTCCAAGCACCTCGCGAACCTCAACGCAACATCGCGGAAATATTCCAGAAAAAACGCGCGCCTCAAGGGTCTGGCCCCTGACACTCGTCAAACCGGCTAGCAGTGACGGAGGTGCAACCAGATATCCTCGATACCAAGCTCCATCCTTCCCTCCCTGCTCAATTATGTACAATTCGTCGCCAATCTCGAGAGGTAGGTCGGCGGGTGACGAGGGTTGGAAGGGATATACACAGATTGCGAAAGCAATCCTAGGAAGAGGCCTCCAGCCTGACATGTCGCACACGCAACCTGATCGCGCTATGTTGGACCGTGTTGGAGCGAAATCATTACGGGTCGAGGAGGTGGAAGGGGTCTCGCAGATAGACTCGAGATGTGTAGCTGGGTGCTTATGTCGCGTTGCTCATCTGCATGAAGGACGCCCCTGATGGAATAGGGACGGGATCGAGCGAGCGATGGACTGAGCGCCGATCAGTAGAGATTCTGGGTTAGATGTTCAATTGGGTTGAGTGTTTAGCGTAGCAAGCCAGCCAGGGGAAGAGAAGCGGACGAATGATATGGCGGAAAAGGCCAAGCCAAAGGAGCAAGAAATTGAGGAAGTTAGCAGAAAACGGTTTGTTAAGGGTCCAAGCGTTGCTTGACCCAAAGGCTGTTCCTGCGTTTGATGTGCTTGGCGCTGTTTGCTCATCATCGATTCTACCTCGACACTGTGACGGTTTCGACAATACCTTTGCATGCTAGGCTCTACACGCCTGATAACCCATGCCTGGCAATCCGCGCCTCGCAATCCGCGCCTGACAATCCATGCCTCACAATCCACGCCTCTGCTGACTGGCCTTTCCTGCCTATTTCCACTATGGAACCGTTCGGGTGATTGTCAACACATTATCGCATCGGGAGAGGGGTGTAACCACCTCATAACCGATATCGTGGTGTGCGCATATCTAAAGGCTGCCGCTCAAGGATCTGATAGTTATCTCATTACTAATCTAGCAACATAAGTTTGCTTAGACTTCATGTGCAAAGTTGTTGCTAGTCTACAAGTGTGGCCCAAAAAAAGGTGCCAGCGCTAATTATGGCACCCGATTTGGCGCGCTACTGTAGATAAATTATTCAGCTGCCGCTCAGCATGCGTTTCTCGAGGTACATGTAGTAACCAAGTGAGGTTCGTTCAGCCTTTTCTGGTTTCCATTTTACAGCTTACCAACAGCAACGACTGGTTGTGCAGACCACCTAGCGTGAAACAACCTTATTATGCTACGCATTTCGAATTTCCAACATGAAAAGAAGCCGCGTCCACATCAAAGACTACATTGTGGGATGGGTTTGTGCCTTGCCTATCGAGCTCGCTGCGGCGCAGGAGATGCTAGACGAGGAGCACCTTGACCTACAACGGGATAGAAATGACACTAATCTATACACACTCGGTCGTATCGGCGAACACAACGTCGTTATCGCATGCCTTCCGGCCGGCCAGACAGGCACCAACTCTACCGCCTCAGTCGCAGTTCAGATGAAGTCAAAGTTTGTGTCAATACAGTTCGGCCTAATGGTAGTATCGGAGGCGGGGTTCCAAGCGTTGAGTCAGAACTACAACTTGGCGATGTAATAATCAGCCAACCATATATGCAGCACGGAGGAGTGGTCCAATATGACCTTGGGAAGACTGGCATTGGCGAATATTTTACACAGACAGGTTCACTTAATACACCGCCGACAGTATTGCTAAATGCGCTCTCAAGGCTACAATCAAACCATCACCGTGGTAAAAGTAGTATTTCTACGTATCTATCATCGATATGTCGTCTACCAAAGTTTTCACGGAACGGAGCTGGGTCTGATATTCTATTTGAATCGACTTATGATCACATTGAAGGGCTAACGTGTGATTGGTGTAGTAGAGACAGGGCAGTAGCACGGGCTGTGCGTGGGGTCACCGTTCATTATGGCACCATAGCCTCCGGTAACCAAGATAAAGGATGGGGTAACCAGAGACAGGATAAGCTCGGAGCTTGGCGGTATTCTTTGTTTCGAGATGGAAGCAGCAGGACTGATGAATAACTTTTCGTGCCTTGTTGTCCGAGACTATGCCGATTCGCACAAGAGCAAGAGGTGGCAGCCCTATGCGGCGGCGACGGCAGCTGCGTGTGCAAAGGAACTCTTGTCGGTTATACCTTCGGCTGAAGTAGCTGAGACGTCTACTATGCGAAGCAGCAATGATACCACAGGTGCACAAATGCAAAATACATCCGAAAACAAAGGCAATTTTGCGAACTAAGCTGGACAGCAGATTACTCAAGGAGATGTAACCATTAATCAGCGAATCTTCTAATGTAGTACATACTAAAAGCCCTGCTAACGCAAACATAGAAATGCCCCAGACAAAGATCTTTGTTTACCATCTATAGCCATACTTAATGAGAAATATTGTGAATGTCTCCGTGCCTTATTTGTGTCTGGCCCCCTCACCGATATAACCGAGATCCAGAATTAGAAAGATAAGCTATTAGAAGGCCCCTGTTCATGGGTGTTGAAAAATGCAGCCTATATAGAATGGATCAATAGCAACTGCTCAAAAGTACCCTGGATCCATGGCAAACCTGGGAAAGGCAAGACGATGATTGCTATATCGCCTATAGAATCTCTTCGCAGCAACATCAGCAATTCAAGTCTTGGAGCATATATTTTCTGCGACAACACGATTGACAAGCGGAACACCACACTAGCTGTCATGAAGAGTCTCCTTTACCAAATCCTTTCCCAGCAACCAGGTCTTCTCAAGCTACTACTACGGGATTTTGAGATCCAGAAAGCTGGACTGTTCTCATCCCTTGAAGCTGTATGGAGGATTCTACAAAACGTCTTAAATAATTCTTCCCTTCGAGAAGTTTACTTTGTTGTAGATGGGCTCGATGAATGTAAAGTCGATTCTCTGGAGCCATTCCTTTTATTAAGTGAATCCTACCAACATCAAAAACCAAGCGATGCTCGAACCAACCAGTCTTGCATAGTCAAGTGGCTTTTGACTAGTCGACCTGAAGTTCGGATTCAAGAGAATTTATCCAAATATTCTGACATTGACTTGGGGGAGAATTCCGACTATGTTGCGGAAGCCGTGAATGGTTTTATCGATGTTAAAGTAGAGGAATTAGCTCGACGCAAAAATTATGAGGAACATGACTGTACGCTAAAGAGTTTTGTTAAGGTGGCGCTGCGTCTTACCTCAGCAAGCTCAGACGCGATTCTGTTGGTGCGGAGTCAGTCGGCCCGCAAGCGAATGACTAACCACGTTCGTGGTAAACCACCAGAATCACATCTAAGGTGTTGGCCACGGAGGTAGCTTTAGACCGTCTTACTATTATCTTTGATGCCTAGTATCCTGTGTAAGACTACCCTAGTGCTTACCCTCATATTTCGTATGTCTTAGTAGATATCTCTATTGCCTAAATCCCCCTCTTTTCCTATTCTAGCATCTTCCTCGTGTATATAAAGATCCTTAAGAGCCACCTTTAATAGATAGATCACTTATATAATTCTGTGTCTCTACCTATTAACCAGCTTAAGTCATTTGTCGTAATACCTACCTGGCTAAAAGTTATAAGCCTGGTAACCTTCTAAGCACCAGGGAGATCTTAGTGGCTAGATAACTACTACTAAGCCTCTTAGAGCATAGTTTGTTACAAAATAACGCGTCATTTTCGCGTAAGCGCGTCTCTTTACACAACCTCAAGAAAACAATAAGCCACCATAGTACCCACAATAACGGACTCTACGAACCCTCTTTTGCTGTCCCAAAAAGACTAGCCTATATGGTTTCAATTTATCCGCCAAGAAGCAAATTTTATAAAGATCTGGGACTATATTAACCCAGATAAGATGGAAAACAAAATTAAGTAAAACAATAAGCCAGCCATACCTACGATAGCAGCAGCTCCTATAGCACCTACAGCAGTACCTGCGGACCCTGTAGCACTAGTAGCGGATCCTGCAGCTCCTACAGCACTAGCAGCACCAGTAGTGGCCCCTGCAGCTCCAGCAGCAACTCCAGTATCTACGGGAACAGCTATACCTGGGTTATTGAGTCAATAAGAACAACAACCTTAGTAATCTCTAGAGATATAGAGAATACTCTTTAAGCTCTATAAGCTACAATAATAGGACTACCTAAAGCGGGAAGAGAAGCTCTATATGTTTGCAGCACTCTTGCATGCCACCATAGGCACAAACTTCTCAGGGTATCTTAAGAATCTCACTATACCACATTCAGTTCTAAGACAGCTAAAGAAGGTAGCAAAGCCATTACAAGCTACATTGCAGCAAATAGTATTAGACGATCTCAGGAAAAGGAAATAAGGCCCTAAACGCCAGACTCTGGAATCATAGCTTTAGCTTTATATCACCATTATATAGAACGGCGAAGAGCTTGAGGAAGGACTGATAGAGGCAACAGAAAGCAGTATTATACGAGCTTTTATCCAGGACTGTAAGAAGATCTGTCCAGCTCTATATCATGCCTTTATTTAGAAGGTAGCGAAGAGGTCAGAGAAGCTTAAAATATCAATAATAATTAAGGAATTTAACCTCCTCTACAAGCATCCAAATACGGGACGTAACGCCCATGCTACACTATTAGGGCAGCCAGCTGCAGATCCTACAACGTCTACCACCTTAGTACCCTCTTAATCGACTAAGACAAAGTGCTTTGCTTATAGTTTACCCTATAAGTTAAAGAATTACAAGCAGCTGTTTCAGTCTCTCCAAGGTCTGAACTTTATACCGAATAATAAGTGTCTATGGAGGTGTTAGGAATGGCTCAAGGTCCCAATAAACAAGCAGTATTATAACAAAAGGGTTAAGCAGATTAAGAAGGAAGGTCCTAGGTCAAGAACATCTCTAGCTTCTACTAAAAAGATTAAGGATCTAGACAGGCCCCGAGCTACAGCAGCTACTGTAACAACATCCTACTTATCGTCATTATCGCAGGAACATCCGGATCTGTCTTTAATTAACGCCTAGGGGTACGACACTATGGTAGACATACACTTCTGCAATGATATTAGATACTTCCGTAACCTTAAGCCATGCATATCTATAGCAACAGCTAGAGATGCTAGAGCAGAAATCCATGGATACGGTAATGTTAACTTAGCAATTAAGGTGGGCAAACAACGTCTAACTCAGTATCTAACATTAAGGAACATAGCGTACGCTCTATATTTTCATACCAATCTAATATCCGCAGCGAAGCTCCGCAGGGTTAGAGTAATTATAGACCAATCTATAAACTACCTACGCTATAAGAATGACGGAAGCCTATTCGCCAACCTTATGGAATATAGAGGTCTCTACCTTATTAATACCATCGCCTGCTTACCACCTACTCCTACTGCCTATACTACGTCTACCAAATTCTTCAAGACCTCAGTATATAACAGAGTATAGCATCAGCGCTTACTATACTGCGATATGGAGTCAGTGGATTATCTATTAACTACGGCAGATAGGGTCAAAGTGGTCAAGACAAACAGAGGAAGAACTCCATATAGTATACCACTATATAAACCATGTATTCTTGGAAAGATAACACAGTAGACATCTCGCAGAATATCTATAAAGGGAACCTACCCTTTTGAACGTGTACACTTTGATGTCATTATAGAAGAAGACGGGTTTAATGGAGATATATATATAGCTTATTTTTGGTATAACTACACAAAGTACCACCGTGCCTTCCCTATCAAGAACTATAAGCAAGAGACGCTGTTTCCACTCTTCAAATTAATAATAGCATTTACAAAGAAATTTGATGCTCGAGGTATCCGCATTTGGCATATAGATAAGGAGCAAGGTATAGGCGCTAGGGTAAAGAACCTTATCTAGCTTAATAGAGGTGTCATTAAGCAATTAACACCAGATACTCCTGCTTAAAATAGACCTATAGAAAGGTCAGGGAGAGCCATTTCTAAACAAGCAAGGACTACTGTTATTAAAGCAAAGTTACCAGTGGATCTATAGCCCGAGTTCATACTCCTTATAGTGTTCCTACTTAATCAAACTCCTATTAAGTCCATCAACTAGAAGACCCTATTTAAGATACTATATAAACGGAAGCCATGGCTAGTAGGACTTTAAGTAGCGGGATCTTTAACCTACATATTTATTAAACACGGCACTCCTAGGAAGGCAAAGTTTGAGCCACAAGCCCAAATAGGTTATCTCGTCGGTATAGAAGCGTCAAATATCTATAGGATATAGATACCAACCACCAACCATATTATCCAATCTCGTGATGTACGAATTAATAAGTCAAAGAGATATTAATCTTCTAAAACACTAGAACACCTTATTATCTCACAGGCTCAAAAGGACCGTTTTTAGCAAGTCCAGAACTTACTAGATAATCTTCAAGATGGCAGTAAGGACTGGATAGAGAACTTTAACAAAGAACTAGATAAAGAACTGCCATATTTAGCAAATATTAATATTACTCCTACATTAAAAAGCATTTAGATCTCAACAGAAGAACTCTATTAGCTACCTACCCCAAAGCTAACTCTAGAACCATCTGGACCATCAGCATCTTCGGCGCCTTAATAGACATCATCTACTATTTAGTTATCTCCTAAAGTCACTAAACTACTGTTTGTAGATCCTACACCTCGTTTTAAACCTCAGACGACAGCAGGCTTATTATTAGGGGGTAAGAGACGTTCTGGCCATAAAAAGCGGCCTACGGCAAAGAAGAAAAATATACCAAATTAGGATTTATAATAACAAGCCTTTGCGGTTTAAATTAATAATGGTAACAATAACCTTATTAATCCAGATACAACACCATTGGCTTACGCTTTCTACACTACTGCTATAAAGACGTATAGACATTGAGATAACTTTCTACCACCACCAAAGTCATGGAAAGAGATGCTCAATTATAAGTACACTATGGAGTTCAAAGCAGCTGCTCACACTAAGACAAAGGCCTTAATGGGAAAACATACCTAGGACAAGGTACAACTAGTTAAGAAGGTTTATCAACTTCCTACTATATAGGTCTTTACGTACAAGGAAGATTCAGACAGCTTTATTATAAGATTTAAAGCTCGCCTAGTTGTCCATAGAGACCTTCAAGCAGTCTCACAAGAGGAGGTTAAAGCTATTACGGCAGCCTATTGGACCTTCCGTCTGCTCTACGCTCTTATTGCTAGCTTCGACCTAGACGTTATATAGATTAACGCCGTCAACACCTTTATTAATGCCTTGGTTGATAATGAGGTCTACCTTATACCCCCTAAGGGTATAGACCTACCACCTGGATTCTCTCTCCGTCTAAGAAAGGCAATGTACGGACTACGGAAATCTCCAAAATTGTGGTTTTTAGAAATGTCTGCTGCTCTATAAAGCATAGGTTTAAAAGCTATACCGGATAAGCCATATCTCTATATACACCCTACTAAACCTATTTTTGTATTCTTCTATGTCGATAATATCCTAATTATAGGACACCCGAGCTGTTGTTAGCAGATGGAGGACATCCTAAAGCAGCTATAAGATTGATTTGAGATCCGCTAAATACCTTAGTTTACGTCATTCCTAAATACTCGTGTCGTGCGAGATTGACAAAAGGGAAAGCTCTAGCTCTGCCTAGATTAGTATCTTAAGAAGCTAGTTTTAATATACCATCTAGAATATCTAAAGCTATTAGCTACACTACTATCGGGCTAGGAATTAACACCATATGAGGGAGAAGCTACGCCGAATCAGATAAAAGGATATTAACGCCATATAGGTTTTGTAACGTATCCTACATCTACTATATAACTAGACGTTGCTTTCTCAGTTAGTAAACTAGCTAAGTTCTTATAAAATCCGTCGCTAGCTTATTTTGCGGAGATCAACAGATTGCTTACCTATCTCTACAATACCAGATACCTCGCTCTCGAGTTCTCTATTATTACGCCGTATAAGATAAACTAGGTTCTAAAAGCTGCTTCTAATGCCAGCTTTGCTAACGATGCTCCAACACGTCAGAGCTTATAGGGCTTCTTAATAAGTTTGTTTAATAGACCTATAGCATAGCAGGCAACTAGACAAAAGGCAGTTACTAAGTCTACTACAGAGGCAGAACTCCTAGCTCTCTTACACGTCGGTAAGGAGGTCAAGCATATAGTGCGGATATTTAAGGCTATCAGATTTAACCCAGAACAGGACATTATTATCAATTATAACAATTAGTAGTTAGTACGGATCGTAATAAAAGAGACTCCTACGGTATCTACAAAGCTCCAACATATAGATATCCATCAATTCTGGCTTCGCCAAGAGGTCTAAAACGGAAGCTTTGTCGTACAATAGGTACCAACAAGCGAAATAGCTGCAGATGGACTAACTAAAGCTCTCTTAAAGCAAAATCATCAAAAATTCGTTGATATAGTAGGGCTCCGCGATATCAGACATCTGGTAAATTAATATTTAGACAGCAGTAAAGCTTACTACTAGGTCGTCTATCCCGACTACCTAGTCCGGTAATCTAGCTCTGCCGCTCTACGTCAGATCTAAGGGGGTGTATTAGCCATAGAGGTAGCTTTAGACCGTCTTACTGTTGTCTTTAATGCCTAGTATCCTGTATAAGACTACCCTAGTGCTTACCCTCGTATTTCGTATATCTTAGTAGATATCTCTATTACCTAAATCCCCCTCTTTTCCTATTCTAGCATCTTCCTCGTGTATATAAAGATCCTCGAGAGCCACCTTTAATAGACAGATCACTTATACAATTCTGTGTCTCTACCTATTAACCAGCTTAAGTTATTTGTCGTAATACCTGCCTGGCTAAAATAAGGGACATTTCCAACGTTTATTACGTTTTCCAACAATATCCGCGTTACGGAGGTTGCGGATATTAAAATAACTTAATACTAGTATTTTATATCCTTTCCTAAAGTTAATTAATTATATAATAGAACCTAGGCTTGAATGCTTAAGGTATTTATATTTAGCATATAGAAAACTTTTGGAGCTCTTGCTGCACCCGGCCTAAAAAGACCAAACCAACTAAAAGAACCCTGAAAAACACCCTAATAATCCCCTGAGATGCATGCATCACAGGGAAGGCACAGGTAGAACAACGGTGGTACACAGTCGTGTATAACCGCCAGACCTATACCCAATAATAGCCCCCCACAATAATAACAAGGACGGGCGAATACCACACTAGAAAGCGGAAATACCCTAATTAAGAAGGCATCTAATAAAATATAAAGCCTATTAGACGCATCTAGTATCCGGAACTATAGGGGAGCATCTATTAGCTATTACAAACTAATATAGCTAGTAGAATGGCTCCAGTCCAGCAAACCTTAGGCGCCCCTCTAGTAAACCCTTAATTAAATCCTCTAACGGCTAAACAAAATTAAAGATAAATAAAACCCCCCCCTATAGGCGAACCGTACCTGGGCCGCCGTAGCTATACTTCTATAGTATAGGGAACCTACCCCCCTAAAAACAATAACCGGGTATATAATTACAATATGACCAAATATAGAAAAGGTAGAGAAACTTAGGGGATAATTAGAAACAGAAGTTCTTATAACGATTTATAAGGAGGTTTACGACGCCGTCGCAGTCCGATACCTTAGGAGTAGAGATATTAGAGTCACCCTAAAGAACTAATAGGCAAAGGAACAGGCCGTAAGGGCAGGGGACAGGCTAGGAGAGCGTATTAGCATAAAAGTGCTTTATAAAGATTACCTAGTTAAAGTCCTGTCGGTTCCCATAAGCCTTAAGGTAGAAAGGGGACGCTAGGCGGACAATACAGCAACTATATAGGAGATAGTAAAACAAATGGAACGCCTTATACTAGGACTTATAATTACCCAGATTTAATGGCTTTAATAGGAAAATACAAACTAAGCATATAATGAGAACAATAAGAGGACACAAGGGGCGCCAGAGACTCGCTAGGGAGACAATAGACGAATATATAGCTCCCTTATTATTAGCGTACATATACTAGGAATGCAAAAACTCCTTATCCAAAAAGGAATAATTATAAATGGCCTTATATATAATATAAGGCTCTACAACCACAGACTACGCCTAGAACAATGTTATTGCTATATATAATAGGGACACACCCAATCCACATACGTAGTACAGGTATGCTGCGGCCACTGTACAGGCCCCTATAATACAAGATAATGTATAAATTAAGACTAAATAAAATGCGCGAACTATCACCGAAGCATATATAAGGCGTAGGAGAGAGAAGACTGCATTAAATACAGGAGATAAAAGGAAAGGGCTTAACAGCTACAGGAACAACTGCACACTAGGTTATATAAATAGAAATAACAGGCAACAAGCTAGGGGGACGCAGGTATCTTCCCAGCATTTCCTACCTTTAATACTAGGGGGCTAAGCCAGCCATCCTAAGCCTTAATGGGCCAAAAGCAACGCCGCGTAACATTACCAGACCGAATAGGGATATAAGGGACACATAGGACACAAGGGAGAGAACGCCCAGTAGGAAGACCCCTATAGACGGCTACAGCAAGTTTAAGGCCGGGACAATTAAGAATTAGATTTAACGCGGTAAACACAACACACGTAGCTGGCTTATAAGGGGCATATAGCCAACCGGCAAGAACAGGGGAAGAACCGGAGGCAATAACAGACTTAAATTTAGAAAGGCTAGTAGGAACATAAGATACAAAAATAGAAAGCTCTATATAAAATAAGTAGTGGCTAGGGAGCAAATATAGGAGATGGAAGTTCTAAACATTTTAGAGAAAGTAGAAACGGAAGAAGTAAGGAGCGAAGGAGAGGCAAAGGACCCCCACTAGGGGTCCGCCACTTAACCATTATATAGTATAACTGCGGCAATACGAACCACCGTCTAGTAAGGCCCCTACTAGACAGTCTAGACCTAGAGAAACACTATATTCTTGCCATATAAGAGCCGTATTATAATACCTATATATAATTAATATACTGCCCCTAAGGA
>Ga0307507_10001495_pt1 | contig 52163 bp, 34 predicted proteins | sample 7_EM_MG_FD_207223 | JGI IMG/M metagenome (GOLD analysis project Ga0307507, IMG submission 207223) | Populus trichocarpa ectomycorrhiza microbial communities from riparian zone in the Pacific Northwest, United States - 7_EM | ecosystem: Host-associated > Plants > Roots > Unclassified | place... | reverse complement strand
ATAGGATACCCTTTAATTATGCTAGATTAATATCTACCTAGGACCCCCTAATTAAATCGTCTATAATATAGGAAAGAACTTCTTATCTATAGAGTTTTAATAATAGATAAAGGCAATGGCAATTAAGGTTAAGGAAGTCCCTATTAAGGCATATAATAGTATTAGAAAAGTAGAGCGATATTACACGCTATTACGCCGTATATATAAGATTATCTCTTTAGAACTAGAGGACGCTAGTAAAGAACTTACCTTACAAATAGCTGTTAAAGCCGTTAACAATTCCGCTAGCCTAGATGGACTTATACCTACATTGCTAGTCTTTAGCGCCTACCCTTAAATAACTAACAATTCTCCACTATCTCCTTCTATTATGCAACGAGCGGAGGCTATTCGCAAGGCAACAAAGGAGGTGTGACATCTCTACGCCACATACTAAGTCAACAACGCACTAGGAATAAGAAATGGCCTAAATACCTTAACTACGCTTAATCTGCCACTCTAGTCTAAGGTACGCGTATAGCGTAAAAAGGGAGGGTGGTTAGGCCCACATTAACTTATTATAATTAATGGTTAAACTTGCACTATTTAGATACCTTATAGACCCACTTAATTCCAATTAACTGTTATTAAGCCTTACTATAAAGATAACAGTTCTAAGCCTTTATAGGATGCCCTAGAGGAGAACTACAATTAACGTGCTCTAGAAGGCGACTATAATTCTAATATAATTATAGTAGAGGTTCTGTAACTATAACGCGGCAGAGGTCGCCTAAAGGGATTACAAAATCGCCAATATCTTATTGATTTTAAAGAGCAATTTATTATTGCCATTAAGAATAGAGTTAAGTTATTAATAGCCTTTATAACAGCTAAGGAGAAGGCTAACTTTAAGCTTGCAAAATAGCTCTAAAAGGAAGGTTATATTATAACCCCTAGAGCTCCTTTCTAAGCATCCAATAAGTAGGAGATTAATAGTCTTATTATAAGAGGAGTCTTTAAATTTAAGAAGTATAACCTTACTAAGTTTAATAGAGTTTGTATCTTTAAGTTAAGAATAGTTAATAAGATTAAGGGTAAAGCTACTAACGCCCTATTTAAGAAATTAAGGCTTATTATTTAAGGTTATAACAATAATAGCAAGAAGGTAATTCTTACGCAATCTCCTTGTCACAGGGCGCGGAACAGTGGCAGCTGAATGTATGTATTCGAGGAGTCTACAAGACGTTGCGCGATCGATCGTAAGGGTCGAGGGCGTAAGGAGGTGATATACCTACGCGTAGCTGACGTAAGCTGTACGCGAGGTGTACGCGAGAGCATGGGGCTCTCCTATAGAGGCCCCTGCGGTGTGGTTCTGTGACACTACCCCCCCTCCTATAGAGGCGGAGCTCCGGCGACGCTGTGGTTGCTATGTACATGTAGTAAGGTATAGAGAAGAAAAGGAAATATTACTAAAGGCTTGCAACAACGTTATGTAATAAGACTTGGCACCTAAGAATTCAACCAATTAGATAACTTCGACCGCCGGTCGAAGTTCCTAGACATCTTAACGATTTTCCAGTTACGTAATCGCAATCTGCGGCAATCTAACAGCAATTTGCCCTTATATAGCAATATACGGTTTAACTCTATAAGGGCTCCTATAGAGGATTAAGCATGAAGTCTCTGCTTAGGCCCAGTTTCTATGGGTTTGTGTAGTAAAAATCGCTGATTAGATCCTTTGCATTTTTGAAGTCTTTCTATAGTTGCTATTCTGGCTGGTCTATGTTGAATCCTGTGTAGATAGCTCTATAGTAGAGCCGCCGTCCCCTGCCTTTGCTACGGTATTTAGAGTTAATAATTCGTTTAATAGTCCACTCCTTATAGTTCTCGTCTTCGTTCTTATCTCGGATTAGTACTGGTGGAGGTTTAGGCTGTATCTGTCCTAGTAAGGGGTTAGGCTGGTGAAGGTGTAGTAGCTATAGGTAAAATACAGGCCATATCCTATAGGTGGCTAGGGTAGGCGGGAGCTCTAGCTTATATATAGCTCCCCTATTAATAACTCGTTTGATTTAATAGGGGCCGAGATTCTTATAATTAAGTGACTTCATAGGCCTCTGTATAGAGATATTGCGTGCATCTAGCTATACCTAGTCGTTAACACGCATCTCCGGTGGTGGCGCTCTATAATGGTCGGCAAAGTAGGCCTGCTTTGCTTAAGCCCAGGCCATTTCTCCCTTGTAGTAGTTGAGTAGATTTTTTATACGGTCTGTATATTAGTTAGCAAGTAGCATCTTAAGGCGTTTTCTATATAGCAGTTTCTTATTAATAGGTTCTGGTGGCTCTATACTAGATTAGGGGTGATAACCCTTGTTCGCAAAGAACGGGGTAAGTCCTGTAGTAGTTAAGACATAGTTATTTGCTGCAAATTTACCTAGTAGAAGGTAATCCACCTAGTTATCCTAACTATAGGCGACTACCTATTGTAGGTACGCTTTTATGCTAGCATTAGCTTTTTCCAGTTGCCCGGCAGTTTCGTAGTAGAAGGATGTAGACATCTTAATAGAGGTGCTAAGATGTTAGCAGATTCGTCTCTATACATTAAAGTTAAACTATATGCCTTAGTCGGACGTAATTGAGTTAGGTAGCCTATATAATCAGTAGACTTCGCGAAGGAAGGTGTTAGTGACGTCGCTAATAGCTACGCCTTTGGTAGGGACGTAGTGGCGCTCTTTTATAAGTCGGTATATTATTATAAGGATATTCTTGTAGGTACGGCCGTGTTGTTTATAGGGTGGTAGGTTAATAATAAAATCTATAGCGATATCTGCCCATCGTTATATAGGTACTGGTAAAGGGTATAGTAGTCCTTAATACTTTGTATTGAAGGCCTTAGCGCGCTTATAACCGTAGTAGGCACCTATAAAGTGTTTAACTAAGTCTATTATCTTAGGCCAGAAGTAGTATTGGCTAAGGAGCTTATAGGTCCCTTTTTTTCCTAGGTAGCCGCTTAACCAGAGGTTGTAGGCCATTTGGATTAGTTGCCGTTATAAGTTTTCTAAGTTAGGGATAAATAGGCGGCCTCTATAGTAGAGCCTGTTCTCTTTTACTTTTAAGGCTGCTATATTAATCTAGCCCAAGCTTTGGAGGTTTATAGGTAGCGTATAGGTGCCGGCGGTCTTTGCGGCAATAAGTTAATATAGTAGTGGGTTAACGGAGGTGTTATATACTGCGGTAATAAGCTTGTTGATTTTAGGAGGTAATTCTAGTTCTATAGTATAAAGCTAAGGTGCAGTTGGCTCTATTATAGGTAGCATACCTAGGGCTAAGTTCCGTGCTTTTAGGATTGTCTATTATTAGAACTAATTACGGGGGTCATCTTCTAACTAAGGAAGGTCTTGCGAGCGGCGTATTAGGCTATTAGGCTTAGTGCCTTATACTCCTAGTCTATATATAATTTTAAAGTTAAAACCGGAGAGGAACTCGTTCCAACGTGCTTAGCGTCGGTTTAGCTACTTTGTGGTCATAAAGTACTTAAGGTTGCGATGATCCGTAAGGACTTTAGTTAGCTAGTTAGGTTCTACTAAGGAGAGTTCTGGTTGGAATTCTTTAAACGCTTATATAATTGTAAGAAGTTCCTTGTTATAGATCTTATAGTTATACTCTTATAGTATAAGCTTAGACGAGTAGAATGCGACTAGGTGGAGGAGGCCGTTATTACCTATCTAGGAAAGGATGCCTGCGTTAACATAGTCTAAGGAGTCGGTTTTAAGATAGAGTTATTGTCCTAGTATAAAGTGAGCTAGGATAGGTACTTTAGTAAAGGCATTTTTAAGGTCTTGGAACGCTTTCTTGTATTTAGGCGTTTAAGTAAAGCGTAGGTACGTTTTTCTTCCTTTTACAGAAAGGCCCTTCGTTCGCATTATTGCTGTAAGTGGTGCTACTACGCCTAAGAAGTTGTATATAAATTTCTAATAGAAGTTGGCGAAACCAAGGAAGGCTTATATGTCCTTAATGCAGTTAGGGGCTTGCTATTTGGCAATTATGCGTACCTTCTTGGGGTCCATACGGACACCCTTAATAGTAACAATTAGTCTAAGGTATTTTACTTCTATAACTAAGAATTCGCACTTCTTTAAATTAATATAAAGTCCTGCTTTTCTAAGGCGCTATAGGACCTTTCAAACGTGCTCAGTATGCTTAAAAGGGTCGTTGCTGTAAATAAGTATGTCGTCTAGGTACGCAGAGCAGAAGTCGTTAAGGTAGTCCCGTAAGGCGTTATTAATGTAGCTTTGGAAGGCGCCTAGGCCGTTGTATACGCCAAAGGGTATAACGGTATATTTAAATTAGCCGAAGCGCGATATAAATGCGGTTTTCCATTTGTTACCTTTCCGTATTCAGAGATGGTTAAAGGCGGTGATAATATTGAGTTTAGTATAGATTTTGGCTTAACTAAGCCGCTTAAGGGTCTCGCGTATAAGCGGTACTAGGTATTAGTTCTTAATTGTAATAGCGTTAAGTCCTCTATAGTTAATACAGAATTGGATACCTCCCCCTAGCTTCTTAGCGAGAAGGATGGGGGCGGCTATTAGTAATATACTGGAATGAATAAACCCTTTATTAAGGTGCTCGTTAATATACTTTTTTACAACTAGGAGTTTGTCTTTTGACATTAAGTAGGGTCTCTTATAAGGTAGCATTTTCCCTTATTTAATGTTAATAGTATAGTCGTTAGGTTAATATGGGGGGAGTATATCTACGCCCTTTTATAAGCATATATTGATAAAGTCGTGGTACCTCTTAGGGAGGAGCTTGCGGAGTTCCTTGTTAGTAAGTCCTTTTTTAAGGTTTATAAACTTCTTAAAGTCTAAAGGTAAAAGTTTGTAGAGTTCTATAGGGGCGTCGTCTTCTGGGAGGTTGACTATGTCTATTCTATTACTATAGAGGACGTGGTCCTGTTCTTTATTAAGCTTATATAGTTGTGATTAGGAAGCTGCAGCAACAGTCTAGCCTTTTTTACGTGCTATGTGGTAGAAGGCCGCAGTACTTACGTAGTGGCAGTTGGTCGTAGGTGGGGTAATAAGGGGTTCCTTAGGTTAATATCCTGGGGAGTAAATAGAGGCGGCTAGGCCATGCCCTAGGCAAGTCTCTCTGCAGTATTTAGAGTTAAAGGTTACTTCTCTCTTTTTCCAGTTAATGGTGGGGTTGTATTGTTCGAGCTAGTTTATTCTAAGGATAATAGGGTAGTTAGTAAGTGGTGTAATATAGGCCTAGAGCTCTTTCTAGTGCCCGTTTATATCTAGATAGAGTTGTGCCATATAAGTAATCTTCTGTGCGGTATAATTACCATCAGCAAGTTATAGGGCGCGGGCTTTAGTAAGGGGTAAGGTAGGTAGGTTATAAGTACGCATAAATTAGGTATCTATAAATTTATTAGTAGCTCCGCAATTAATTATAGAACGGCTTTTATATTGCTTTTTAGCAGTAGTTCCTATTATAGGTAAAACTATCTATTTCCGTCCGTTCATCTTTACTGAGTTATTTATTAAGTAGGCCAATATATAGATCCCTCTATTATTAGGGCGTTCTAACCCATAACTTAGGGCTGGGACTTGGCGTTTTCCGCTTCCGTATCCAACTCTACTGCTATTGCTACGTCTTCGTCTTGTACGGTGGCGGTGTGTAGCAAGGTGTTTAGTGTTTAAGGTATAAAGTTGGGTATTAGGCGGCGATTACCAAACTTAGCTATTAGGCAGTTTGGGTTCTTGCGATAACAGCCTTCTTAATAGCATCTATAGTAGCGCCCTAGCTTCTAAAGTAGCTCGCGTTTTCCGTCTAGGAGCTTATGTGGGAAGGTTAGTATAGAGAGGTTAATATTAGCTCTGGTATTTATAGTAGGCGTTAGTGACCTAGTGTATGTAGGTGTGGTTGGCCCGGAGGGCTTTTGTATAGGAGCCTTTGGGTAAGGGTTAGCAGTAGAGATCTAATTTAGCCGTCATTTAATCTTCTATAGGGCTGCCACTATGCCATATACGTTATTGTAATTATGACTAGCGGTAGTGTGACTAAGGTAATAGGTGACCTTTTTAAGGAGATCTTCCTAGTCTTTAGCGTTGTCTTAGGAGAGGACTCCAGTGTATTTCTGGAACTTAATATAGAACTCGTTAAATAACTCAGTAGGACTTATCTTTAGGGCGCGTAGTTTGGCTTGACTGGTAGCCACTAGGTCGTGGTTGTGATATATTAGGTTAAGATTATTAAGGACCTCCTAGTGGGACTATCACTTCTAGGGGCCATTGGTCTCCTATTAGGCGAAGAGTCTGTTAAATAGGGTACCCTTTATACGCCCAATAATATAACCAATCTTAGCATCCTCCCTAGGAAAAAGGTAGGCGCTCTAGGTTAGTTTCTTGCGGATTTATATCTTCTAGTAGCTATATTCCTTGCGGTCTCCCTAGAAGACTGGGGGATTGGGGTATTATATATTAGACCCCGCAATTATAGCTTAAGTTCAGTTGCTGTTATAGGAGTTGTCCCTATTAGGTAAAGCTGCTTAACGCTAACTTTTAGCCAAGTGTTAAGTAGGTAAGGTTGCCAGAGGCGTAGAGACTTAGGTAGTGTAGTGCGTAGTAGGGAGATGCTTAGTGTTGTTATGGATATGCTCATTAAGCTAAGACTGTAGGTATTTAATTATGCCCTTCTTTTTAGTAACCTAAGCAATAAGTATAATCTCAGCTTTCTTTAGTTGTTGGACGTTGCGCTTAGATATACGGAGGTTATCTTTAGTCTCTTAGTATATGTTATTAGTAAGTACCTCACTAGCTTATAAGTCTTAGATAATATTATGGTCTTAGGCAGCATGTAATTCAGCTTATATAAGCTTTAGGTGGTAGTTCTATAGAAGGTAATAGTATTTATTAGGTTCTCGTGCTACCATTTATATAAACATCTTGGCGTCTCGTATTTTGATCTTAATAGGTAGCTGCCCTTCTAGTTACTTTTCCGTAGCTGTGTAATTAATGAAGGATAAGACGTTACCGGTGTCTATCTTGTTAAGGTTATTGCTGTGACCACCTATACTAATAGGGGTGTACCTATCCTGCTAGGCTGGTTGACTCTTATTATCTTTAAGGTGGTGCTAGGTACTTAGGGGTGTTTATAGTTATAACTCTTTTAAGCTGCTAGGCTTACCCTTAGGGGTTAAGGCTAGGGTTAATAAATTAAATTCTCCTAGGATTAATTAGCGTCGTAGGTTAGGTTGGGGTATTGGGTTGCTCTTTAGGCTTAACATAGTGGCTAGTAAGGAATATCGTCTTACTATTATAGTGCGAAGGTTGCTCGTAGACACGCTGCTTCTGGCAGCGCCTATAGTATTGTAGACGTAGAATTGGTCGTAGGCTAGGTGTCAGTAGTAAAAAAAAAAAAGGCGCAACGTAATGTTATGGGGCGCGGAATAGTGGCAGCTGAACGTATGTATTCAAGGAGTCTACAAGACGTTACGCGATCGATCATAAGGGTCGAGGGCGTAAGGAGGTAATATACCTACGCGTAGCTAACGTAAGCTGTACGCGAGGTGTACGCGAGAGCATGGGGCTCTCCTATGGAGGCCCCTATGGTGTGGTTCTGTGACACTCCTATAATTTAACAAGCTAGTTAGCGAGTTATTATTACGCTAGCTCCCTCCTTAATAAAGAATAAAATAGTGGTTTATTTATAAAATATTACTTAGGCCTACACCCAATTAAAGATATACCTTTAGCGCTTAATATTAGTATACCTTTTAGAGTAAATTCGTTACCAATATCCTAAAGATACAATTATAGTTATACTTAAGCCATTATATAGAATCACAGAGGTAGGAACCCATTAGTGGGCTACCTACAGCAAGCACTATAAAGAGAAGCTTTTAATAACTACTTTTATATTTAACCCATGCTTCCTAATTACAACCATAGGAACTCTATTTAGAATTGTCGGCATGTAAACTAATAATATAATTATCTTAGGAGATAACTAATTCTTAGCTCTTAAAGAAGATAAATTAGTAAAGGCAAATCTTATAGCAAAGCCAAAGGAAAAGCTTAATTTAACAATACTATTACTCTTTAATAGATGCACCCTCTCCCTAAACAAGGATTCTATTGCTTTGCGCCAGAAGGGTTAAGGTAAGAAGATTAATATTATTAACGCTAATTCTCTAAAGCAAGGATACGTGGAGCAACGCGCTTATAGAGCCTATATTGCTTCTATCTATTAACCTAAGGCTTCCTTTAATCTCTCTATTACCGCTTAACACCAGGAACTAACCAAAGATAATATTCTTACCCTAAATAAGCGTCTTTCCTAGCAAATAAACTATTTTAATTAGGGACTACTCTATATGCCTATTAATCTTCCTACCGCTAAGCTCTTTATATTTGTTAATAGGTTATTTGTAAATAATAAAGATTTTAGCTCCTAGCTAGGATATAAGATTATTATTATAAATAAGTTTACTAAAAAAAACGACTTTATAATCCACAGCAATTTTATCTATTAGAGCTTAACTAAGAGTAAGTATATTATTTAAAGCGTTCTAGTATTAGAGATATATAGAATAGTTAGCGGAGTTAATATAGCAATCACAATTGGAACTACCCTAAAGATAATTATAGATTAACTCGAACTTTCTATTATCCCTATAATTATATATACCGACTTATATTCCCTCTATAAGTGTTTAGTTAAGCTTAGTACCACAAAGGAGAAGCGCCTTATAATTAATATTATAGCACTTTGGCAATTCTACGAACGGTAAGAACTCTTTAAAATTTAATAGACTAACGGTTAAGATAACCCAGTAGATATAATAATAAAGGTAAACCTAAATAAGGCTCTAGAAACGTTTATTAATATAAACACTCTACGTATACGAGTTAAAGGTTAGGTTAAAAGGGAGTAGGAGTATAATATTCTATAGACCCTAACTTAAACTAGCTAATTAGGATTTTCCATCCCCAGGATAGAAAATTACTATTGGCTTGCTTACTACTAGCGCCTTAGCGGCCCTCCTAATAAGATATCTACCTATAACTCTTAAGTAAGAAAGCACCACGTGCTAAAAGGCAAATTTTGGGATAGTGAGACTTATATTACAATAGCAATAGTAAGTAAGGAGGATTGATATTTGTTACACTAGTCAAGCGGTATATATATATATTATTATTCATTACTTAACGTCCGATTTGGATCCCTGTTAGGCCCACGCGGACTACTCCTTATATACATATAGGGAGAAAACTCTATTTGAGAAAACCCCGTGATCCGTCTCCCCGCCTTTTAGGGCTCGCTTGCGAGTCGCCTATAAGTTACTAGTGGTGCTCTACTACCTTACTTTTTAACCTCCTTGGGAACCACTGCTGCCGTAACAAACCTATAGACGCGCTAGTATTACACACTGTACTTTACTCCTATAGAGTTATTAGGGGGCGCCTATTACTCGCCCCTTTACCTTCTATTGCTATTTCCTTTGCAACCCGGAACTGGTCTAGTATATTTTGGCTAATAAGCCACCGGGTAGCCGCCTTAAGGCCTTTCTGTGTTAAGAGTAGTGTATTATAGTTTTCTATGCCAGCTGCTGAGAGCATTGCTTCTTGGCCGGTGCGTAAGGGGCATAACAGTATTACGTGTTTTGGTGTCTATCTTGGCCAGCCATATTCGCACCTTAGGCTACCTACTAGGATACCTACCTAGTAAAGCTAATCTTTTAGTCCTATTATTCCTGTCCTTAAGAGTGTTGCCATTGTATTTTCTGCCTTTGTTAGGCCCTCTTGGAGCCCTTGGGTATTTACCTCCCATGGCATTACCTATGCTACGGCTTGGGTTCCCCTTGCCTGAGCCTGCCTCTGTACCTTCGACTCCCATTCGTCTCTCCAGCGTCGGTCCAACCAGTATTGTGTTGCGGTAGATGGTTTTCCAGTACTCTTTTGTGCTCTACTTTGGCTCCTTTCTCTCCCTTGCTGTTGTCTTTGCTGGCCTCTTGCGCCGGTATATATATATAGATAGCAACCGCAAAAGAAGAGTTGCCAGTGTTGGGAATATAGGCAAGTTGCCGTCACGCGAGGCAAGTTGCCGTTATGTAAGGCAAGTTGCCGTCACGTGTTGCCGCGGCACTAGCGTGGCGAGGAGCCTTAAGCTCCTTACCCTTCCTCAAGTAGGAAAAAAGAAGAGAATAACAATCATTATACTATCTACGAACCGTAGCTACGTGATATCACCTTGTGTTACTAACACTCTATAGTATAGCCCATAGCTTTAATATCAGCGTTGCGATTAAGTCTATAGTAGATAAGATCCTATAAATTAACCTCCTACTTATACTTTATACTAACTTTAAGTCCTTATATAACTGTCTAGTACGACTTGGAACCACCTAAGAAAAACGCTTAATAATTAATATAATATGCCTCTGGCAAGCCTATAAACGGAGACAGATTATAGAGGTAAAATGGATTAACGGAGAGGCCAACCCTGCTAACGCTATAATAAAGGGAAAACCCTGCACGGCTCTTTAATAGCTTATTAATACGAACCGAATTAACCTATAAGTTATAGGATGGGTTAAATAAATTAACTTAGATTTAGCTTAGTGTTATATAACTAATTATAATGGAGTGGACCCTAAATTTAACCAGCTAATTAGGATTTTCTATACCTAGTATAGAAAATTGCTATTGGCTTACTTATTACTAGCGCCTTGGCGGCCCTCATAATATATTAACCTACTACCCCTAATAATTCTTCTTCTTCTCTTTAGCTTAGTGTTTTCGTAATATAGTATTCTACAAGCTTTGGTTTAGAGGCATTTATATAAGCTATAATATGGGTTATATAATTACGGACCTGTAAAAGGAGCGTGGAAGCCATTATATATTAATTAGATCTCTAGTTATTGCGTATATACTATAAATAGTCTAGAAGTAGGCTTGGCTTTAGAGTGTAGATTAGCCTTCTTTTTAGAGTTGCTCTAGTGTCGGAATGTTAGTCATGTGACGTGGTCATAAGACTATAAAGCGAGACTAGCTAATCTGACCTTGGAGCAACCCCTTACTTTAAGACAACAATCAACTACCAACTTTAACACCGCATACGTACCACTACAAGTGATATTCGTGCACGTTGATAAAGCGAGTATACCGACAATATATAATAATAAATAACGTATTGTATCACCGAGCCGGCCATACCACCGAGCCGGCCAGCCCGTTCCCCACCAAAAATCGTAAAAGTTATAGTATAATATCTTAACCACTTGATAATAAATTCTAATAATTTAGATTTAGACTTTTATATACACTATATAGCTTCTATTAAAGTTATATAGTAAATAGTTCAGTAATTTTTAGGATATAGGAATTTGGCCTTATTTCGGCCCCCAAATTTTAATATCTTAAAAACTACTAAACTATTTACTATATAACTTTAATAGAAGCTATAGAGTGTATATAAAAATCTAAATCTAAATCATTAGAATTTATTATTAAGTAGTTGTTAAGATATTATACTGTAAATTTTACGATTTTTGGTGGGGAATGGGGGCTGGCCGGCTTGGTGGTATGGCCGGCTCGGTGATACAATACGTTAACGATTATTTATTAGATCTTATTTAATAAGATTTTATTTTTAACTACCCTAGCCTCGTGGCCTCTCGCCGCCGCCCATGTTAGCGGCGTCCCTCCGCTACGATCCTTTGAGTCGGCCTTAACGTCGTTGCGGGCCAGCAGCAGCTTGACTACTCCCGCTGCCGCATGTGATAGCGGCGTCCATCCTCCGGTACGATCCTTCGAGTCGGCCTCGACGTCGTTGCGGGCCAGCAACAGCTTGACTACCGCCTCATGCCCTCCCGCTGCCGCACGTGATAGCGGCGTCCATCCGGCGTAGCGATCCTTCGAGTCGGCCTTGACGTTATTGCGGGCCAGGAGCAGCTTGACTACCGCCTCGTGCCCTCCTGCTGCCGCATGTGATAGCGGCGTCCATCCGGAGTAGCAATCCTTTGAGTCGGCCTCGACGTCGTTGCGGGCCAGCAGCAGCTTGACTACCGCCCCGTGCCCTCCCGCTGCCGCACGTGATAGCGGCGTCCATCCAATACGATCCTTTGAGTCGGCCTTAACGTCGTTGCGGGCCAGTAGCAGCTTGACTACCGCCTCGCGCCCTCCTGCTGCCGCACGCGAAAGCGGCGTCCATTCGGTATGATCCTTCGAGTCGGCCTTAGCGTCGTTGCGGGCCAGCAGCAGCTTGACTACCGCCTTGTGCCCTCCCGCTGCCGCATGTGATAGCGGCGTCCATCCGCCGGAGCTATTCTTCGAGTCGGCCTCGACGTCGTTGCGGGCCAGCAGCAGCTTGACTACCGCCTCGTGCCCTCCTGCTGTCGCCCGTGATAGCGGCGTCCATCCGGCGTAGCCCTTTGAGTCGGCCTCGACGTCGTTGCGGGCCAGCAGCAGCTTGACTACCGCCTCGTACCCTCCCGCCGCCGCCCGTGATAGCGGTGTCCATCCGGCGTAGCCACCCTTCGACTCAGCCTCGACGTCGTTGCGGGCCAACAGCAGCTTGACTGCCGCCTCGTACCCTCCCGCTGCCGCCCATGATAGCGGCGTCCTTCCTTCCTCATCCCTCGCGTTGACGTCGGCCCCAACTGTCAACAACACCTCAGCTGCTGTAAGACACCCTCCCCTGACTGCAGCATGTAAAACTTTGTTTCTGAAGGCCTCTGCGGCACGACCCTGTTCACCACTTAGGGGAGTCCCGTTCAGGTGTGAACTAACCCAGCTCTCCAGCAAGTAGACGGCAGGATTGTGGGCTAATTTGGTAATGAACTGGGAAGTAGTACTTAAAACGTTTGCATCTTGATGGCAGCCATATATGTGGTGTTTAAGATAGCACAGAGCATAGTTTGCAAATGGCCTTTCGTCTAGGTATTGGGTATAATCTTCGAAGTGCTCCGAAGTCCAAGATATCATATCTGGTAGTCTCGTTGCTAGAGTGGTGTTTGCGATACAAAGCATGAGATACCGGATACAGGTTATAGATATGCAATTGTGCGCATCTTTCTCGCCGATCCTAAACTCGGAGTTTGCTACATATCCATCAGACCGAAGAAAGAACTTGCGAACCGTCTGATGCATAACTTGAACACACCGGTTACCTACAGGTTTGTTAGTCTAAGAATTTAAAGAGTCCTCATAAGATGCAGTAATACCATGATGTTCCCTAATCTCTAAAAAGTTGCCTCCGCAATGAATGATACGTTGCTCGGGAGGAATTCTTTTTTTAAAACTCTCATCTGAGGGGGTGTCAAGGTTATCTCGGATTCCAAGAGTATGAAGGAGTTCGCTAACTGTAAGAGGACGGTATACGAAGAGAACGAATTGAAACATCTTTATCCCATCCCGAAGGTCTGCAGTTTTCCTCCCCATTTTGCCAAGCATTCGCTTGTAAAAAGCTTCCAGCCCTGTTGGAAGGCTCTTTAGGAATTCAAATATATCTTCCTCAGCACGCGCTTCTTCGTCGTAGGCCAATAGTTCCTCTTTAGCTAGTTGTACTCATAGAAATACCCCCTGAGCATTTTCAACTATGTACTCAGCTGCTTTTTCAAGGAAATCGGTAAACTCAAGACGTCTTAGGAAGGAACAAGCGAAATTAGAAATATCGGACTTTGTCTGGTCTTGCAACCTTATAAAGTGGTATTTGCTGATGTTGCGTTCGAGCAATACTACCGGCCGGCTTGCCACGAATACCTTTACAACGCAATATTTCGTCTCCGAGCAAAGGCCGAACAATAGTTCGAGGATATCGCGCCTATCGTTGTAGTCGGACTCATCCACTGCATCGATAATTAGATAAAGTCGTTCCGCTAGAGAGTGATCCCATAATGATTTGAGAACTGTCTTTAACGACTCATAATCCCAATCAACGAGGTCACCATGGCTACGCTCTCGCAATGCCGTCTGACGCCGATACTCTGTTTGAAAGCGGTGGTAGAAAAAGGCCTCATTCAGGTTGAGAATATCGTGTAGAATCGGCCGAATCTCACCCTCTCGGTAACTGTAAAAGAACTTGGCTACAATAGCCGACTTTGCGGCTGGTTCTGTCAGATAATCTGTATTCTCTAAAGGCGTGAGTCACGTGCACGAGTCACGTGCACGGAGCACGTGCATTGTAAAATCTCTTCGTAGCTCGAAGCTCTAGGGCCCCCAAGACACGTCACTCAAGACACGATACTAGATCATCAATCTATCAACCCATTTCATCAATGAACTTATCTATCTGAATTTCGTGACAGGTTCCCGTTCCAGGAGATTATTTTTGAAATATTTGGTAAGAGTACTTTTTCCGCTGCCAGGTTTTCCTTGGATATATAGAAGTCGGGAGGCGTCTGCTGCTGAACAGTTTTAATACTCTTCATGCGTCCAGATCCACTCTAAGGAACCTTTATACTCTTTTGAGATCTTGTTATAGCGTGTATTATTGAAGCGGAGACTAGCAAGGCACTCTTCATTTATTACTGTAAGTTTAATTTAGAGTTAAGGGACGCAGCCGAACCCTTTCTTTCCTTATCATATTCAATACACAATAGCCTATTAAATAGTTCTTTGATCTCAGTCTGCGGTCGGCTCGTAAGTAAAGTCTTAACCTTTAAGGCTCTTTCCTGTAAATGTGCGATAAATTTACGAACTCCTTTGATGAATTCGCTTTTATGATGGTTAATTTGGTCGAGTCCATCAATGACAATCGACAACTCCTGCTCCTGTTCATCGGCTAGAACTGCCTCTAAGACAGCCCAGAGTTTATCAGGGAAAGCATCGAGGATTTTCCTTATTTTTGTATCTTGAGAGTCCTTCTCATTAAAGGGCGGTAGTTCCCGATTAGCTCTTTCCTCTCTGAGAACCCTTCGAAGAGAATGAAGAAAAATTGTAATGATGGATTTCCTCTTACCCAGCGGTGAAGAGCTGATGAATTGATAAAGGAGCGTGAGAATGAAGGTGACAATAGACTCCGCAGTTTAGCAGAAGAAGTAGAGTACGGAATGTTGTTTTTCCAGAGCCTTTTCCTTCTCGATATCGACGATGCGCGATGAAGCTTGATGGATGCCGCATTCGGGTGGGCCAGACAACCGAAGCACGTGCGGACAACTGGCAGAGCTCCACTGCTGAAAGTCCATATTTCTGAAGACCCAGTAAAGCTTCGAATTGTCACAATCCAGAGGTGATATTGTAGATTTATGCTTTTCTTTATGCTTTTCTTGATCAAATGCCGATAGCATCTTCAAGAACAAGTCGAGATTCACACCATCTAAGGTGGACCAGAGCATTTCTTCAGTGGCAAATGGAGCTTTAAAGATATCAGCTTCAAATTTCAATTGTCATACCTGTGAAGATATGCGATGGCTAACCCTCAGATTCAAGTAGCTGCGGCTTCTGCGCCCACATGGTTTGAACCAGGCCCTTCAACTCTCCGCCGACCTTGCGATAGCCGGGGTCACCTGCATTGGTAAATCTGGCCATATTCATATGATTGGCCGGGATCGTCTCCGCATGCTCGCGAGGATCGTCAAGTGAGAAAGAGCTGTCCGGAACAACTTGTTGACCGGCTCAGCAGCCGCAGATTATCATTTTACAATATCTAATTAGAATTTCACAAACCTTTTCGTTCAAGGGCCCTAGATTACACTGGTCATGCCTAAAGCTTCTTGGAACGTCTTAACCCGAAAATTGTAAACTCGCCACTGCTTAATGAAAGACTCTCGACAGAGTTCGAGTTCGGGACTATCAACACCCAAAGCGCGCAAGATAACAGGGTTCGTATCGACTCTGAGAATAGTACTGGCGACTTTCCTCACTACATCGCCTAAGGCTGCCATGTCAGCACTTCCCCGATGCGGAGTTCCTAGAAAATCAATAGTTCGCGTAGACTTAATGATGTTTTTGATATTTTTTTCATCAGAATCTTCAGACCGGCGGAGCACCTGGAAGCAGTGAGCAATCGTGGTTTTAAGAAACCTAACAACGCCAATGCTGTAAAATATGACAGATTTTTGTTTAAGTAGAGAAGTTTTACCTCCTTTACAACAATTCCTCCCAGAGAATGAGCCACAAACATTAGCGGACGATCCTGAGGCCTAGTGTTTTTATCAGTATTCGATACTGATTACGCTTATTGAAATATTGAATATTGGCATTCAATATTCAACACTAATACGAAATGTTCAATACTGAAAGTTATTGAATATTGAATATTTTTGGAGTTGAGGTAGTAGAAATAAGGCCTGGAGGCTTGGTAAATGACTCTTAAGCCTCTTAGCGATACATATATATTTCAAATTTATTAGGTAACCCTATATAAGTCAAAATTACTTGTTAGTAGGGGGGAAGGGGACAGTTACAGGAGCTTCCTGCGATCGCGTGATAGCATCGCTAGTATATAGATTTGTTCTTCGTGACGACTACTATGGAGTCTCTACCTGCGTTCCCGTGTGACATTACTAAACATTAAACTTGGTTTTACACGTTATCGTACACAGTATCTTCAAATTTTGCACTCCTATACTTACTCTACCTTTATAATTAATGCTATGCCTTTCTTACCTCCCATTACTACTAATAATAATATTATTATAGAGCAATTTAATACAACACCAAGCCAAGGATCACTACGTTAATATTGGTAGGAGATTGGTCGAATTCTAGGGCTCCGTAGAGCCCCATTTGTACAAAAATACCATACCAAAGCTCCATATATTATATTCAATAATCAATATTCAATATATTTTCAATATAAGTTAGCGATTCAATATAAATATCAATACGACCTTATATTGATGTTGAATATTGATAAAAACACTGCTGAGGCCTCTCCCTGTCCAAGGCATAAAGCAAGTCTTTCGCATGAGCGAAAATGTTGCTTTTATTCGTCGGGACCGTCATGCCTTTGGTGACAACAGTATCATATCCCCAAGTTATTATCCTCGCTCTTGGGCAGTCGGTGGGTAGAAGGTCCCTTGGCCAGTAGACAAAATCTGCGCCATTAATGTCACCATCCCCACCAAGACCGACATCATCGGAAGACATATTCGAATATATTCCCCCGAAGGGAAGGATGCCGAAAAGTTTCCCCCGTTTAAGCAGCGAGGGCCCTGGTGATGAGGATCGGCTTGATGTCGGCGTGGGGCTTCCTGGGACATCTAGAGCGGATGACGGTCGTGCAGGTCCCACTTCGACTCGCTTGCACGACCAAGTCTTTTGAGGATGTCCTTGAAAACCGTGCACGAAGACGATGCTTCCAAAAAGAACGTTAGCTCAACAGGAAATGGATATTGGAGGTAGGCATACTCGACCACCGGTTCAGCTCTTTCGGCTCAAAGAGCACAGTGAGTCCGGTCTGTGAAATTGACACCGACATGCTACTTGAGTGTCTAGCAACGTGCATCAACTGACAGAATCATCGACCGTATGAGCAGCCCGCGGTTCCCTCGAGGGGACAAACACTGTCATGAGGATAAAAACCCCGTGAAATCAATGCTAAGCGAAACGCAAGCTTCTTTTGGCTTAGTTATTCCATGACATGAGCGAAGCCACCCATTTCTCAGCCTTGCCAGATATCCCATAACGTGTTTCACCACTTATCCGGCCACCCTTCCTCACCAAAAATCACAAAAATTACGTTATAATGTTTTAATAATCCCCTAATAAAATCTTTTAAAATCTGTATTTAAGCTTATATACAAAGGACTGCGCGAAAAGAGATTTCTCCTTCCATTTTGGGAAAAGCGTCGTATTGGTGCCAAAACCCCACCAAAATATTCTAAATTTTTGACTTCGAGCTTGTAAAAAGCAACTCTACACGTACCTTTTGGTATTGGTGTGTGCAAGTGGGCGGGCCGTGCGGCTAAGCGGGCCAATCCTTAACGTATACGCGTATTGCTGTTCCGCACGGACCACTTACTCTGTGGACAATGGCGTTACAAGGGATAACTAACGAGTTCTGACTGTATGGAGGCAATGGCATGGCCATACTCCTACAAAATCCCTCATCATCTACCTTTGCGGGGCCATGCCTCCTGCCTTTTGCCTCCGCTTTACTTAGTCGAAGCCAGACTTGACTGTTTAGGGTGCCTTTCTCACTCCGCAGCACCATGAATCAATATCGCGACCTTCCCCCGCATTATCCGGGGAGCGAATATGACATCACGCTATCTAAGCCAGGCACTCTATCAGCACCATTTACCCCTACACCTACACAAGGCAGTGCACTTAGATCAGTAGCTAGAACTCCCTCATCATTAGGGCCATCCTTCGTATTATCGGACGAGCCTCCTGACTACGCGCCACTCGATGCGCTTGCGAATAGCTTCACGCTCCACGCGCCTCTTATATATGCAAACAAGACCTCTAATAGTCCCCGATACCAACTATATCAAGAGTATACCAAGTCTGGACGGCCTGCTAAATTACATATCCGCCGCTTACTCCCTAGCGAGTCCCGCGCGCACTCCCTTCCTTCAGCAAACATACAGGTACTGCCGCGAATAAGCTATGATGAGGATGGGACCATGTATACTATATCCAGCTATGACATGCGTGGTCTCCGAGACTCTACCCTTCGTGGCATTATAAAGATTGAGCAAGGCTCGGGGCTTCGAGGCAGATATTGCAGATTTTGGCATATGACGAAGAACGCCGCTAATGATATGCTGAGGGCAGAAAATGAGGCTAAAATGCATAAGTATGGGTATCATGCCGAGGATGAGTGGAATAAAGACCTGCTGTTTTGTGTCAAGAAAGGGAAATGGAAGGATAATTGGGGCGACGTCGCAGCCATAGAGGAGGGGAAGGACTTTAAGATTCAAACAGTTGTCGATGGGCCGCGGAGAGATTTATTGGTTGCCTGCTGGGTGGCGAGGATATGGTCAGTCCAAGGCCTGAGATGGGACGAGCGGTAAGGTGTAAAGAATGATTATTGACGAAGCCAGCGATACATTTGCACGGTATAGTAAACCCAGGATGCACTAGTGCTCTCATTCCAACACCGGTCTGTGTGGCTTAGGAGTCCGAATGGATCGGTCAAATGGAGCACAGCTGGATTCGACTAATAGCGATACTGATATTGTACAGGCATTTAAGTTCTGTTTTCTGACGCTTCGAATCCTTTCTGGCTTAAGCCTCAAGACATGGATGTATACTCAGGGGGTTATGTGATCAAATGTCTGCTATAGCTAGTTTGGGTGCATTGTATAACTAATCACTGTCCTGCCTCCTTTTTCTGGCATGGTGAACTGAGAGGAGCTCCTTGGAGGAACCTCCGGTACTGCGCCCGAAAGTACATTTTCAGCGCTATGTAGATGAATTGCTGGATAAAGTACGTTTACTCTCGTATACTGTGAGTCCGGTGTTTATGCACTTAATCAATTGGGTTTCGTACTGCAGAGATTAATCAAGCCTAAAAAGCGTATCCACTTGCGCGAGTGACATATCGGCGTTAACTCGGTGTTATTGTCAAACCACCGAGGGGCATCAGATCTGTGCCTCCTCGTCATGCATGCCAAAAGCTTCACTACGTCTCGATACTCCTGTACCGCATTTTCAATTGCTTGTCCCGCCTCCATAATTGCAGCAGTTGGTATCGTAACTCTCCGGACCATGTGGATCTCCTCCGCGCGCCCCGGGGTTACCCTATCGCGTCTATCCTTCGTTGTCGCGTCGTTGTCATTTCTATTGCTTTTCTGGAATTATGGCCTGCCACAGTACTCTCCAACCTCGAGACTATCTGGGCAGGGAGAGGAGACAGTAACTCCAACACCTGCACCCTTCTTTATCCCTGCGACATTCAGCAACAGCTACGCGGCAGCCATAACATACTCCGAAAGCGCTACAGAGACATCTGCGTCGGAAGAAATCAATGTCCCAGAAAGTTCTCCTTCCTCAATTTCAGTCGCTCCCTTTGAGCCTTCTGCGATATCTTGCTCCGACGCGAAAGGTGCCGAGGATGTTATGGTGGTGTTAAAAACGAGTGCCGTAGAGATATACGAAAAACTCCCTGAGCACCTCCTTACCCTGTTTCGCTGCACGCCTCATTACGCCATCTTCTCCGACTTACAAGGCGTTGTTGCCGGGCAAAATATATACGATGCGCTCGAGAACGTTACCGCAGAAACCAGAGAGAAGCAGAAAGAGTTTGATCACTATAAGAAAATTCAACAATATGGAGCAGAATGGCAACAGCTTGCAGATCTAAAAGGTGAAGGTACAAAGGCTCTAGACAAGTGGAAGTTCTTGCCAATGGTATACAAATCATATAAGATGCGACCTCAGGCGAAATTCTTCGTTTTTATCGAAGCGGATACATCCCTAAGCTGGACAAACCTCTTGCAGTGGGTCAACCGCCTGGATTCTAGGATCCCATATTACGCCGGTGCACCCAGCAACGTTGGCGATATCAGGTTTGCTCAACGAGGAGGTGGGTTTCTCTTGTCGAAAGCTGCAGCAGAGTTGTACGCAACTGCATATGAACAAAAGTACGTGCCAAAGTGGGAGAAGATGACTGCTGGGGAGTGTTGTGGTGATGTTGCGCTGGCTCTAGGGCTCAACAATGCCCATGTAGAGTTCTACTCTGCATTCCCGCTGCTGCAAGGAGAGTCACCGGCATCACTTGGCTGGACGAAGAGGCATTGGTGTGTGCCGGTCGTTAGCTGGCACCATATGAGTCCAAACGAGATTGACATTCTGTGGAACTTTCAACAAGCATGGGTCAAGCGGAATGTGAGTACAGTCCAGTCAATTGCGATTGTTTCTTTGCTATACAAAATTATGAGAGGAATAACCATTCACTTTTACGTTAGGGTTGGGACACTGCTTATCTGATTAAGAATGCTTTTGAGGAATTTGTAGCTCCACGACTCTCTCCTGACCGTGAAAACTGGGACAACCTCTCCCAGGATCAAGTAATGACCAAACCCGCTAATGACGATTCCCTTGCTGAAGGCACGGACTGGTACAAGCTCTCGGATCTTGATAAGGATTCAACAGCATCCTTTGAGAACTGCAAATATACTTGCGAGCAACACAATGATTGCGTGCAATACAGATACAAACCCTCCGAGTGTTCCTTGGGGAAAGTCATTCGACTAGGGCGACGCGCACATGGCGACAGCTTAGGGTATAGGTCTGGATGGATTATGGATAGGATAAAGAATCTCACGGACAGCTGGGAGCCATGTTCGGAACCAAACTGGAATTTCAACCAGTGAATAAAAACAGCTCTCCATCACCCACCCGCATGCGAGAAGAACGATCGGACCAACATTTACTCAAGAAATTTTGATACTAATTCGACCCTTTCAAAGCAGTTCCTTCAAACGAAGAAGTAGCATTATCGGCAAATGTCTATACGCCAAACGCACAAAACGAGGGGTGGCCACTTATTTACCTCACTGCGGATTGATATTCGCTTGCACACATCACGCCTCCTTCCCGCGGAGCTTCCGGCACGAAAATGAATGCAGTCTTTCAAGCCCACTAGCGTTCTTCTGCCATCCTAATGTTTCTACTTTCCTACGGAGCTTTGGAGAACATTCGGAGGAATCGATTCTGGTTATCCTAGTCCTGAGGACCAACCTTAGATTGGAGAGGTCGGATTCATCCCATTACTCAATAGGATTTCTTGGAATCCTGTTACAACGACATTGCAGCTCCAAGCTTTCAGTCTACATTATACATACTTTCTCCGTACACAATTCTCTTCTTTAGATACCCACTTAAAGAATTGTTGGAGCCAATGAACAATTGGGAAATATTTGAACCCATGGGGCTTTTCGAATTTTGTGCTTTTATGAAAACGCTCGAAGAAAATATATTCATGAGACCTGGGTTTGAAACATCGCTGAGGACCCCGAAATGACTATTCATCTAGTCTTCAAAGCAGAATTGTTGGGGTATTATCTTAAATCAACAATCTCAGGTCACATTCTGTCCGTCTAATTAGCACCTCGTATCACAAGATAATCGCCTGATCGCCCAAATCAATGCCAAGACTCAGTTCTCAATGGAGCAACTTTTGGGCAAGTTTACGAAGAGAACATATCCCACCTTAGCGCGTCTTATTACAAATGCACATCGTTCTTACAGATATACAGAACCACGTCCGGGGCGGGTAACGGTACATTAAAGCGGCCACGCGTGATCAACGCTGCTTGGATGGGATATGCCGAGGTGGTGTTGAGGGAGGTGCAAAGAGGAAGGTGTCTTTCGTCGACATCTGACCTAGACCGAAGCAGAACCGGTGCGTTCAGACGGGGGCATATGTAAGCAGTTGCTGCGAGTCGCTCGAAAAAGTTACGCCAATTGGTTTTCGCCATTCTGATAGCAAGGACGGTTCCTGCGCCAAATTCGGTAACGGATGTCGTGTTCGTGCCAATCGCTAAAACAACCGCAGCCGACCTGCCTTATGCATTAACATTGGGCTAACCGCTTACAACAGCGTGCGCAGATGCGGAGACGGAAAGTTTGCTCGGATGGGTTGCAGCTGAATGACTCGAGAGTGCAGGAAAATAAGCACCGGCTTTGATCGTGATGTGTCTCGTCACATCATTACTTTAATCGCTTCTGCACTAACAATGTTCGTTGTCGTATCCACACTATGCTCTTGACATGTAGTCAACACTAATCTTCCACACTATCTCCTAGCGTCATCTTCTCGCAGATCGTAGCTGAAATCCCCTCATCTCTACCCCTCTACTTACAGTTTCGCCCTCAGCACCGGCTCGACCCACTCCTTCCAGCCCTTCTCGTAAACACCCCTCTTCTGATTCGCGTGCACATTGATCGGAATCTGCCTCGTCCAGCTCATCAGCGTCTCATACACATTCCCGTCTCGCATGCCGAGCGCGCTGCACAGGCTCGCATCGGTAAAATCCCACGCATCGGTCAACGCGACGGCATCTGGGACAAGCTCGGCAAGTAGGTCATTGACACAATCCTTGATATCGCGGAGCTGTATCAGAGAGAGGTGGCCATCTTCGACAAAGGAGATTGCATTGATGGATGCAGGGTTCGTGATGGTTGTCAAGGCAAATAGCGAGCAGAGTCGCGTGAGCACGCGTTGGTGCGGTGTATAAGGGAGTGTATGAGTATGTGAGATGAAGAATGAGAGAACAAGGTATTCAATATGTGCACGAGCTGCGGAGATAATGCTCATCATGTGCTGGTTCCAGGCGTCCGTGGGAGGAAGGGTTGAAGAACGGAGGTCATTGTAGCTGGTGAAGATGAGGCGGAGAGCTCTGTGCCGGAATATGGACAGTTGGACAGCTGGATCGAGGAATCGGGTACGCCTAGCATCACAGGGGCCAGCTGTGATTCGAACAGCTTGGTCAACGCAAAAGAAATGGTCATAGCCATCCGACAGGTAGGACATTTGCGGATCGATCCGTTTGCCAGTCTTAAGAGTGTCAATACACTTAAAGAGATAGCGCCCAACTTGTTGCCAGAGGACATAGTTTTCACCCTCGAAGGTTGCTGTTGCTGTCACTGAAGCCACTATCTCCGGCAACCCGGATGTCATGAGATAGCCCTGTCCACCACAACACTTTCGAGAATCTTCTGCGCCATCAGCAGCAGTTTGTGTCGACCACGCCTTGAGTCCGGCAGCGAGATTATGGTTGAATGGCAGGATGCTATGGTTGCCATTGGTCTGCTGCCGTCTGAGTTCCTGATACTCAGCGTCGCATGTCCACGAAGCAAAAAGGATGGCATATGCCTTGGAGATATTAGTTAAGATCCGATAATGCTGAGACTTATAAGCCATGAGGGCGGTCTCAGCTGAGGCCATCCCGTTCGGGCCCAGTCCTTGTTCCCGTACTGTGGAGTATCTTGTGGCGATTGTTACTGCCTGAGCCAGTTGGAAAGCTACGGCACGAATGATAACGGTTCGTACGTATACCAAGGTGGCGTATGAGAGCTTTGCGTGCGCGGATTTTGTGTAAGTGCCCTCCCGAGAGACAGTAGCATTTCCCATCAGCATATCAGTGCGCGGTATGCGGACTTGATTAAACGTTGCAAAGCCGTTGCAGGTGCCATTGTAAGACATTTTCAGACCCAAATCGCCTAGCTCAATGCCTGGCATTGGAGTACCATTTTCAAGGGATCGAAACTGTACCATGAATAGATGCGGTCCGTAGTCCTTATCGCCAATAATAAGTCGAGCCAGAACTATGGAATGAGTGCAGGAGAACCCGATTGCCCCTGGCCAGAACTTCGTGGATGATAGTGTTGGGGAGTGTATGACAAACTCGTCCGTCTTAAAGTCTAAGGTGGCAGTAGTTTCGATACCACGAACGAACGTGCCATGGCCTAATTCCGTTTGACAATAAGCTCCATTGATCTTCCCTGCTCTTGCAAGAGGCAACCAATACGCTTTCTGTTCGGCAGTTGCCTGAAGCTCTATTGTGGGTATGAACATGACGGTAGTGAGGCCAAACGGGCTAGCGTTACTCAAAACGTATCGCGGCGTGATGTTATCGAAGAAGTCATGGTTGTAGCTGATTCCATCCTCAAAAGCAGCCTTGCCCCATTCCAATCCTTCGTCATAAGCTTCTTCACGGTCCATATTCGCATACGAACGGGGGAGTTGGGATTGGTGTAAGGTGTTGGCAACTGTTTCAACTCGGTGAAATGCAGCTCTACGCCTCTCGACGGTGTCTGCCCTGCTTCATTGTAAACCACGGTCCCGGGTATTGGTTATGCAGTCCAAGGAGCTGGTGCCCTTACCCTCCATGTATCAAACATGTAAGCTGATAAGTGTCAAAGGTAGCACCACGCCTTGCTTTATCCATCAACTCGGTCTGCCTGTTGAACGGAGCCATTATTTCGAGTCGAATTGATCAAAGAACGCTCAATGTCTGTGCCAGAGCTGCGAATGCTCAGATAATAGTGGGGACTATATATACGTAGGCCACTAACCCCCGTTGCAGGGGAGGCGCAAGGCTCTCATCACTCAGGATTCGTATACCTCTTTTCCCGAGAGTCTATTTCGCACCATGGGCGCCTGGAGGCTGACTTCGAGGGCCACACTTTATCGGATCGTCCCATTCCTATACCGTGCCGCTCTCATCCAGCCTTAAAAGGCCAATAGCGGCATTCGGCTTTCATGCCGCGCAGATATCTGGTGATAGAGAACGTGGCCGGTGAACGCACACCGGCATCAGATTCGTTTTAAGTAGGCTCGCTGACTGCGGTGGAGTTCCCGACTCGACAGTTGCATGCTGCTTGGCCATCTGGTTGCGTATTGGAGGATAGGCCATGCGTGCATGTGGATGCAGGACGTTAGCACTGCGGGAGGATCCATCAAGTTCTGAATGGATCGCTTTCTGTCATTCCTCCGAAGCCATGGAGACAACCTAGTTAATGCTGCAGGCCCAAGGCTCTTAGGCTAGTTTCCAAGTACATGGCCACGTTTACAATGCTGTGCCACTCATGCATGCATCGGCTAATCTGCGGAGCACTAAAGAGGAAGGCAACTGGGGACGAGAGAGTCGAGCCGCTAGGGAACAGTTCGGAGCTGGGGAACTTTACCTCGCCGGCCAGATCTGGATGTGGATGAGAAATTGCTTGTTGGTCATAGGTATGCTCTTACGCCGGCCTTTGCTGCAAGTTCAATAAGAGTAACAGATGAAAGCGCTTGACAGGAAATAGACCGTTTGTGGGGAGCTTAAGCATCAAGGTATGCCAGCGGTGATGAAATAGCCCTGCGGCTTCTAAATCAAAAGTAGGGGACGATCGACCATATTCACAGTTTAAGGAGATTTTCCAAGTTATGCCTCAGACCCACACCCAAACTACTAAAGATCCAAGGCGATATAATAGGACGCCAGGAGCGTGTCAAGATAGTGGCTCAGATTCGTTATCCAGGCCGTCGGGAGTGTCAAGCCCACATCTGCAAGTACTTATCTTGGCTGCAGCCAAGGAGATGAAGGCTGATAAGCTTGTGGGTAGTGGGAGAGAATGGTAGCGCATGAAGCGGAGCGCGGGTATGGCAAAGGGCGGGAACCCCGAGAAGTTTCCAGGTTTCCAATGACAGTCACGTGCTGTTAGTTACTAAAATTCGTGTCAGGAATGAAAACAGCTAGCCTCTTCGGAAGCGCGGAAGCTCCAGTCCGCACTCTCGATACCGCCGCCAAACATCTACCGTTTTATTTCGTCTCGCACATGTCAGGAAAGGGCTACAGAATAAATCCGCAGATGAACTAGTTGCGCACACACACACACATTTTCTCTCCCTTTGCGGATCAGCATGCGGCTTGCTCCGAGTCGATGCCTGAGCCACCTCACGCACTCCCAATCTCGCGTGATAAAACTGCCAAAATGTTGTGTACCATGAGGTCGGTTTAGAGAAAAAAACCATTCGGCAGCAGTTCTCTCCTTCGCATAATCCCTCAGTCCGCCACCATTTGTCAATTTCATATCCCTTATCCTGGTGATGTCCTACGAAAGTTGGACCGTGCACAGAACACCAAAACACCAGAATCAAATGTACGCGTATTACCTTCATAAATTCGATTAATATACATCAATCAACCATGCCTTCCAATTGTTCTTTTAATGATATAGACTTTATTCTACCGATTTAATATTCATATTAAGCGACTTAACTCTAAAGATTGAATGTATATAGCAATTGTATATTAAAATCGACAGCTTCTACAACCACGTAGATTCAATCACGAACCCTTGATCCTATTAATTCTATTGGCTGGATCTTATCGATAATCGTAGAACGAATTTCACCAGGACAAGGGATACCTTTGTCATGACAATCTCATTAAATCGCGCTTTGTCTAAACTCTGTTCTCTTTGCGATGTCCTGCCTAATTCGTCATTTGCAAACACTAATACTAGCAAATGCTAGCAACGACCTTGCAGCTATTTCTCACCAGTAGGGTTTTGCAGGCCTCGGCAGGCCATGCAATCCCAGCAGCTATTACCGAGCCTCAGCAAGCAACCAACAGATGCTAACGACGACGTATTGAGCATGGATCCGGATGTCTTGCCCCTCCCTCCAGCTATCCGGTTGTGCAACTGCATTGACTATCGCAGTCAAGATTTATCATTACCTCCCGTCCACGGGGTTTTAGCATTAAATTTCCAGCAGTGAACATAGTATGTTTCCAGCAGAATTTCATGCGTTGCCATCCAGGCAACAAGGTGAAATACCTTGTTTTGAAGAAGAGAAGCCAGGCTATGGTAGTTACATTGAATGGGAGAAGTATCCGGAGAAGAAGAAAGCTGCGATATCTTAGCAAAATACGATTTCCCACACGTAAGCTACACCCTCAGTCCGACCGAACTTTCGCAAAAATTCAGGGCTATAGCAGCACATCACCTGGAGGAACGAAAAACCTGAAGACTTCAACGAAGAGCTCGGAAGTGTTATTACGTGTTCTCGACAGCGTGCCCTCATGCTGAACGGCCAACTTTTCGCGAGTACCCACACGGAATTCTCATTATCCAATTTTACCATCGCTTATACACATCAATCCTGCCCCATAATTTTACAAATGAACAAGTGTCTGTTGATGAAACAAACTGACAGCAATTTCAGCCGCTACTCAATACCAACCCAATCCTAGAAGGGGTGAGATGGAAATAGTATCATTACACCATGGGACCCACGCTGCAGGACATACCCCATATCAGTTGGAAATATGTGCAGCAAGAGAAATCTCCGGATATGATTCACGTGCTTCAATTTCCCTATCCCTTAACCCGCTGGCGTCCATGGAGTAAGTGGTCCGTGCAGAACACCAGAACCCAAACAACGCGTTACCTGAGAGGCCTTTGTTGTAGCAATACAATGCCCGTGAGCTAGCATGACGTCTGCTTGCGCGGCTGTGTTCACAGCCGTTAAAGCGCTCCAAGTCCGGCCTCTTTTGTAGCATAGAGCTCCTTGGTGAGATTGGAGGGAGTTGGTCATGGCGAGAATATGATTAGCCTTTGTCTGACATTCCCAAAAGAGCCCAGGTCGGCCCGAAAATCGGAGAGTGAGAGTCTCTCTGATTTGCTCAATCGCCAAGTTTTGCGCCGGACAGGGCCTGCAGGGCAGCAGATTGGTGGACGGCTATCTCGCTCGCCTAAACGATCGTGGATGCTCCCCGCATTCGGATTCTTAGCCAGATGCGGAGATTGCAATAAAACCCGCGACATTCCATGCATAGAACGAATCATCCATCAATGCGCCAAAACCACCCAGACTTTCGTAGACGGATATATTTGACGAAGCCCCTTAAGACGCTAGATAAACCCATCGTCGATACTTCAATCACGATTCAGGATGCACCTCGCAATGCAGCGCTGCTCTTGTGCGCCTTCTCCTAACTTCCCTCCGTCTTCCAAATTCTTGCAACATTCTTTTTCTCTTCTCTACGACGCGAAGCAGCTTTGTAATCCTGGATGTCTTCTCTACTGTTTTTCCCTCGTTGTATTTAGCATTTGAAGCCATTCACAACCACCATGCGACACTTTTGTTTGCAAATCCCGTGTTTGCGCTCACCGTTGGTGCTTTGTTCTCCTCTGCTCTAAACGTCCCAGCCATCTACGCCATCAAATGATGTCTCCACTGCAAGCGATATCCAATACTATACGAACGAGCATCCCCTCATAGCATACTAATCCTTTCCGGTGTTTACCGCCAAACTTCGTCACCACGCACCCGCATCAAACCAAATAAATCGCGACGACATCTCCAACTCCCCAACATACGAAACCCCAGCAATCTTTCTCTTAACAGCAATTCTCATCCTCCTTGCCCGCACCTAAATCCGGATTTCAACATGCAACTCACCTTTTCCCCTTGCCCAATTATTCCTCATCCACGCGCTCCAATGCACCACCGCAAATGCGGTCATCCCCCAATCCGGATGTGGCTTCGCCGGCGTCCCTCCCCCCCAAACCCCTCCCACGCCCCCCGCTTCCCCCAGCCGCGCATCAGACATAATCAACAGCACGCTGCAGGCAGGCCCGCCTCCGGCCGAGATCGCCGGGATCGCAGTGGGTGCCGTCAGCATCGTCTGCTTGAGAGCGCTCAGCGTGTCCATGCTGTAGCAGCGGACGCACATCCGCGGTGCGCAAGATCGTGCAGCCGGGCCAGGCCGGGTATCGGACGTACGGCGGCGATATCGGGAAGACGATCGAGAAGACGCTGGAGAGCCTGCCGATGCAGCCTCCGAGGCCGCCCAGGCCGGATATTCTGCAGACTGGCGATAGGCCGGTGACTAGAGAGCGGCCGGCGACTGGGGAAATAACGGTGACTAGGGAGAGACCGGTGACAAGAGAGACGCTGCCAACTAGGGAGAGACCACCAACGAGGGAGAGGCCCCCAACAGTGATCTACTTGGACTGGCTCCAAAATCGCCTCGTATTGGATCCAATGCAAAGCTATACCTTCTTAGGCAGGTATTTAGCCAAACTAGGAAGAAGCTAAGCCTAAAGTAATTTGGACTGGAGTGGATTTGATCCCAAATCCACTCCACTCCAGTCCAAGTAGATTACTGGCCCCCAACCAGGGAGAGGCCGCCGACCAGGGAGCGATCACCAACAAGGGAGAGGCCATTCTGGTCAGGAAGGCCAGAAAGGCTTGACAGGCCTATGAGGCCGGAGAGGTCTAGGAAGGGACTGTATTATCCCGACGAGATGAGCATGGAGTGGGGATGGGAGGTAGTGTGGGAGGGATGAGAGGAATGCTGTAAGATGAATACGTCTATCGGACAATAAAGGATGAGGACTCTGTCTATTAAATGTGGCTCTAGGGCCTCTATATATACATGAGGAAGGTACAGGAGATAGGGGAAAGGGGGGGTATGTAACTGAAACAGGGCGTTACACAACTAGAACGGGAGGGTGGTAGGTAGCAGGGTGGTGAGTCATAGGGTGGTAGGCATTAGGGACAAAGTACGCAGGTCTGATCCTGGTCAACAGAATAAAAGAGACTGATGGCTGAGCCCATGAAAAGTGATAGCGCTCTTGGAAGCGCTTGCATATTCCAACGGTAGCAGGCGACGGGCGACTTTTCAGAAGCAAAATTCATGTTCCACAATGTGTCGACTGAGGTGGCAATGTGGTCCCAGTGGCAATTACGAATCATCGTCGTCAGCGTTTCTGTCGAACGGACACGTCAAGAAAGAGAACTCTGTCGAATTAATGTACCCGTGCACGCACCACCTAGTTCAGTTTCGCGAAGCGACCCGCCACTAGGCGGGTGCTGGCCAGTCCAACAGACAGCCCACACCAACGAACAAAATTCAATTCGTCTGAATTCAACCACGCCGTAGGCACCGCCCACAACCTTGCCTATCAATTATATACAGCGGCTTTAAGACTCCTTTAAGTCTCCAATCACGCGCCTTTTTTGCAGCATCAAAAAAGGCACGTTTTGTAGCCTTATAATATCGTTCATCCAGACGTCGAATTGTAGCTTCAGCCTTTGCCCGCTTATCTTCCTTGACTTTCTCCACCATTGCACGTCCATCTTGTACAGTAAGCACTCCCCCTGCTTTTAAGGGCCTATTCTGGTCTGCCTTTCGTGCTTGGCGAGCTTGCTCTGCAAGTTGTGACTGGCCAAGGTCCTTCATAGTTTGAAGAAGCTCAGTACCTTGTGTAAGTGAACCTCGTATAAAACGATCAAGTGCGTATGTAAACTCTGGATCGTCCTGCGGTGCATTCTTATAGAGATACTGAGCTTGTCGCTTTAGTGATCGTATTGTAAAAGGGGTCGTCTCAAGCTGAGGTACCTCTGTAGGAGGCATAGGCGGCGTTTTTGGCTTGATCTTCTCTAATACAACTTGTAGATTGTACGGAATAAGCCCAGTTTTCTTAAACGCAGATTGAATTGTTGAAGCCTTAAACGTCTGTCTGCGTATATCTCCAATTGCTGCAAGGAATTCAAGCTTTGTGAATTTTAGGCACCCATCCCGAACAGCTGTATTTATAGCCTTAGAGTGGTAATTTTTGTATGGCTGGAATACCATAACGTCTAGGGGCTGTAGGATATGCGTTGTATGAGGCGGAAATCCAAATAAGATAATATTATTATCATCACAGTATTGGATGAATGGCATTGTATGATGTGAGCCATATTCATCAAGGAGAAGAAGCCGCTTTGCGCCTACGGCTAGCTTCTGTGTATATTTATTAAAATGATATAGCCACTCAAAACTAATCTCATCATTTAAATAGCCTGAGGCTGAGACTGTAATTACCATATTGTCATCCAAAGCTGGGTTTTGATACTAGCGGGCCATATATAGGAGTCCTGCGAGGATTAGGAAAGCAGGTATATGGCGCCCACCACCAGATATTGATTCAATTGCAGTCACAGACTCTCGATTTGTAGGGACCCCAAGATATAGCTGTCTCCTCTGCTTTGTAATAACAAGCTAATCACGTCCAACTCCAATATAAAAGCCTGTCTCATCCATATTCCAGATATCCTCATTAAGAATCCCATGCTCCTTATAGATATCTTTGTATTTCCTAAACCACTCCTCTAAGGCCTTATATCCTTCCGCCTGTTTACGTTCAAGATCTAAAGTCTTCTGTCGTACGACCTTATAATCAGGATGTCTGTCAAGGAATCGTGCTATCCAGTAATTACCAACTGTTGGTGGGGCATCGTCTGGATTGTCTGGATTAGGTGTGTAGCTCTAATCAAGGATATAGTCCGCAGCGGCACGTAGAAGCTCCCTTTGCGCTGGAAGTCCCATGCGATTAAGACAATCAAGGTATTAACAGAGGGCAACTTCTTCCTGGTCTGAAAGGCGACGGTTGAACCCTGAATAATTAGATTTAGACAGTCTACCGTAATAACGGGCGGGGAGTCGTCCGCGCGGAACAGTAAATTGACGAGCAAGCTCAGAAATATTAGGCTTAGTGCCTGGCTCAATTGAATAAAGAGCATCCTAGATTCGACCTTTAATATCGTGATATGAACCAGACATAGTGGTGGGTGTCTGCGGTGCGGTTAAATTCAGACGAATTGAATTTTGTTCGTTGGTGTGGGCTGTCTGTTGAGCATACAGCTCGGCCAGTGTTGCCGAAAGCTCCGGGAGTGTTAAAATACGCCACGTCGCAAAATCTTACACTAGATGAACTTTAGCACCGTGCGCGCACACTTTATAAGCTTTTAATATAAAATTCTTTAAAATTATTGCTATTAAAGCTATACTTGATCGTATAATATTGCAACTATACTCTATTTTTGGTATATCTAAGATCGTGCGATCTTAGTATTGGAAATAGCTAATAATACGCAGCCACCCTAAAGTGCGCAGAGATATATTTAGGATAGATTAATAATGTATCTAAGATATAATCTAGGCACCCTTACGCACTTACCTATCTTAGGTAGTTCTTCTATACTACTGCTAATAGAAGCAACTTAGTCCTTAATTAAAGACTTAGAATAATTACAGGAGGACTTCTTCTATAAAGGGTAATAGGTGCAGGAGGAACGCATATATATAAATATTAAAGATGGTAATTAGGATATATCCGGCTTATATTAGGAGTATTATGAAGATATACAATCCTAAATGTTCACGCTATAACGATCTGCTAATACCTCTTCTTTAACGCTAGTAGTAAGTAGAATTCTATAACGTGAGCTATATATAATATATAAACTAATTATTTCTATAATATAGCCGGGCTTAATATTAATTACACAAACTGGATCGCTTATAGTAGAAAGACTTGTATTTAGTTAAGAGATACTAGAATATCCTATATCCTCTAAGCACGGGATTAGATATATAATAGATTTATTTAGCCTATAGCTAAACAATAAGAATATTACCAAGATATATAAAAATGTAAGAGACTATATTCTAGATAGATCTTATATATAACTGGGTTTTAATACAGATAGATATAATACTTGTGTATATTAAGGAATAAAATAAGTACAATATGCCCTCTTCTTAGTCTCTAAAAGTGCTTTAAGAGACAGATACCCTATATAGGCGTGTTTTGCTGCGAATACTTAGACCCTTAGCTATAAAACTTTTACCACGAGTAAGTTATAGAGGAAGACTAGGAAAGAATACGTAAATTGCGAGAAAAGGTATAATATATCTATAATATTATGTTACTATATCTAAGTTATAATATAGATATCACGTACTCTTATATATTTCCTTAGTAATTTAACAGAATTAAATTAAGATAATCTTAAACGAAGAGATATAAATACGTAAGATACTTATTTATATTATCTATTCTTATTAACGTATATAGACTTTATAATAGTATTTATTATACATTTCAGCACTAGATTGCCTGCATAGAGCAGAGTACTAGTTATAAGCTATATCTTTATATTGCGAAGTACACGGTTAGTATCTAATATATCCTAAATATATTATAATTATAACTAAGCTATAACTAGTTACTTATAGATAGACCTATGGCAAGCATATACTATACCAAGGGAAGTTAAACATAAAACCATAAAAAACACTACTAAAAGTCTCTTTCTTTAGTTTTAAGATACTTATTAAAATATTTAAGAGATTTACTTAACTAAGGCTATTAGGGCACTCTAGAAACCTATACAGCGGTAGAGTACAGGAAGAAAAGATTAGATGATTGCGGTAAGTTATTATAATATATATATAACTATAATATAACCTTAATATATCTAGGCTGTAACCACACCTAAGGACCTAGAAAATGGGTACTAGCCCCTTATAACATGGAGTTTAACTATATATAGCCAGATAATATTAAGGATTGCCTATATATTGTTTTAACTTCTTATAGCAAACATACGCATCCTCTAGCGCCTCCGTTAAAGGTTCTAATATAGCTTATTAAAGAACTTTAACAACAAATCCAGCGATAGTTGGGGCTAGGGCTTACTTTAAGTACGTTATATCTAAGTTATATTAATACTCTATCCTTATTCTATTAGGCTCTTTTATATATAGCCCTTTAATAAAAGAGTTTTGCAAAAAATATAATATTACTAGCCTTCTAAGCCTTTACTAAAGCCTTGTAAATCTTGATAAGATTTAATACCTAATTAAAAAGCAACAGCTTTTATCATTTCTGCAAGGTCAAGATATACAAGGGGTAATATTTAAAAAGCATCTGCATTATAAAACAGGTCCTAGATATATATAAGATATATTCCACCAAGATGGCAAGCTAATAATTATATGCTTTTAAAAAGGCCAGGTGGAAATACTCTCAACGTTAAAAATGTTTGAAATTGATATATCTTTTAAATGGGTTAGTACAGCTGGGTTAGATAAGGTTATAATTACCACAAATATCCCTGGAATTAATAAAGGTATTATATAACCTGGTTATATTACGGTTATATTACGGTTATATCTTTATTCTAATAAGGCTATAGTTATTACACTAATAAGAGTTTTTGTAAACTAAGCCATAGGTTAATTAGCAGAAATGTATTAATAACTTTTCCATACTATATTCCGCTTATATGAGAATTGCGGCTATCTAACTTATTAGAGTCATATTTATAAACGTGGATTTTATACAGCTCTTATAGATATAGATAGGGTGCAGGCAAAAGGTATTTTATAATGCGTATATATTAAATATATTACTAAAATATATTAGGGCTTGGCCTTTACCTAGCAGATATTAACCCCTTATAGACCTAGCAGGGCTATATAAAGTCTGCAATTATATATTACCAAATCCACATTCTTTACGGTATTCGTTGGGTTATTAGAGCCGGAAATATAGGCCAAGATAGTATTAGGCAGCATATAGCTTCAATTATAGAGGCTATAAGCTACAAGCAATACTACGAAATTTTAGACATAATTAAAAGTATGGAGATATTATATCCCTAATTTATCCATATTATATCCACATTCTAACATTCGCGGTTATAGAAAAGTATAGTAATAACCATAAAATTGTAAACTGGTGTCAATATAAGCGATATATATGTATTGCATCTGGAATAAATCCATATTGTAGTAAAATGGACAATAATATATTCTCTATAATTATAAAGAATACAAACGCCGTTAAATGCTTCTATTTTTAAGTAAATAATCTAGGGCGTTAATTAAGCCTTCTTGCCGCTATTTTAATGTTTGTATATCTGTTATATCTGTTATATAGTATTATAATAACAGATTTAGTGGGCAGAGAATTAATATTTTTAATTATAAAGCGTGGAAGGCGTATAATTAACATAGAATTTTATATACGTCGCGAACTACATCTGTCACCGAAAGAATGGCTCTTATAGAGAAGCGTAAATATATAGCTTTATTATGGCTCTAATGTGGATATATCACTAATATAATCTGCTATAGTTCAACAAGGTTTAAAAGAGCTAGAAAAATTAAGAAAACAGGCTCGTATTAGTAAAGGAAAAGCTAATACTATATCTATAAGTATTAAAGAGGATGAAGATTTTGATTTTAATGATGTTATATTAGATATATTATCTTCTGGAACTAGTATACGCCTATAGTCGCAATTATGAAGTTCGCGAGGCGTATAATTAAAATCTCGCTTACAATCTATTACCTCTATTCGCTCCAGTATATTATATTCTAGATTTTACTAAGTTCTATAAAGCTAATATCTTTTAGTCTCCTCTATTACAATATTAAATAATGGCCAGGTTTCGCTCTCTCCTAGACCTATTTTACCATTAAGTAAGATTATCTAGATATATCCTTAATATATCTAGCTTATAAGCTAACTATATCTAGGGCATAAAAGTAGCTTACAGTCTTTACTTTATATAATAGTTACTTAATAAGCTTAATTCTTATAACAGTTAACGCTATAGCAATTTTAATTAAATGTTCGTAAACAAGAGGCTAGGGTTCTATATATAGAAGCTAAAGCAAAGGCAATTAAACTATAAAATTAGAAGCTGGAGTTGGAGCTAAGAAAATTAGAATAAGAACTTGGTTAATACAAATTTTTATATTTACGAGCATAAGAAGCAGAGGTTATATCAAGGTTATTACCTAGATATAAGGACATTGTAATGTCTAAGAAAGCCTAACCTATATACTCCACGCTATGCTCCATGCCCACGCTTAATGCTTTAGTGTCTATAATAGAACTAGGATAGAACTAGGATATATCTAAGATATATAAACGCTATAACCTATTTAACCTACATAGCGTAGTCCTCTTTAGTATTAAATGTCTTCCTATTATTAAAGTTATCTACAACCCCTGGCAGCGTTGTCCCGGGTAAAACGAAGTTCTATTTATAGTTAGATTATAAATATATTAGCAATATAATTAAAGACTATAAGCATACCTTGTTGAACCATATATATGTAGCCCAGTTAGATAAGCATGCTATTTACGTTAGATCTAAGATATATTAGAAATATAACTAGTAAACCTACTCTTGCTACTGGTCCTATATAAAAAACACTTCTGCTTATTAGACTTGCCAATAACCTTAAATATTGCGGTGCGGTCAGGCTATATTAAGGTTAGATTATGGTTAGATTATGGTTATATAGTAATTAGAACTACCTAAACTTGCCTTGCCCTTAGGTGTTAATGGAATTCTAAAACGGAATATAATGCGTATTTATTTAACTGGCTCCTCTATATATTCTAGTTAGATCTACAATATAATAAGATTATAAATAATAACATACCTAGATCTGCTAAAGTTGCTTTGCGTTTTCCACAACCTTTGGCCGTTAAGGGTGCATTTTTAGCTAGGGGCGCTAAAATATATTAGCAATATATCCTGGATAGAAGAATAATAGTTTATACTATTATAATATATTCTAGCCTTTCTTACTGCTTTACTAATAGGGTATATAACCTGCAGTTCCTCTTCTGTATAAATAGCTCTATAAAGTGTCTTCTAAGCCGCTAAAATAAGTTAGATCTAGGATATAATATAGATATATAGATAACTATACTATCCAAATTATCTAATTCCAGCTCTTTTTAACATCCGGGCTTTATACTTCTAATTATATAGCCTACACCTTTCTTTATTTTAAGGTTAGAAAAAGGTTATAATGTGGATATAATATAGATACATCTGGGATCTTACTAGAAAATGCGACTCAATATGCTTAATCAATCCTCCACGACTATTTGCGAATTTTTTTTCCCGAGCGTAAATAGTGTGCTCGGCATTTAGATCCTACTATAGTTAGATCTAGGATATAATAAAGATATATAGCACTTATAACTTACAGTCTTCCTAATAGCATAATCCCATCTATAGAAAATCTCCTCTAGCAGAATATAGACGAGGAAATGTTTGCTATGGGGCTATATTTAGGTTACATCTTGGATATAAGCTAGATATATACTAGATATTACCTTAATGTAAAAGAATGGAACCTACTTTGGGCGCTTATTGAGTCCAAGGTACTATGCCTTAGTGTATTAGCCGGGGGCACTAGAAATGCGCCCCTTTATAATATTTAGCTAAGGAGCAGTATTACGAGTGCTAGAACCCTTGCCCTTACTACTATCTAAGTCTGGATTAGAATATGGCCTAGAAGCTACTGCCCTATTTGCCGGAGTGCTATATATAGCCATTATAGTGGCGTCTGGATCTTGGATAGAGCTGCTAGGGCTACTAAGGACTTTATTAATAATCTATTAAGGTTAGATTATAGATATAACGTGGTTTTATCTAAAATATAACTTATATCTTGTGTGACTTCTATCCCACTAAAAGCATTTACCTGCCCATTTTAGAGAAAATTCTTGGTTTATATCTTAATTAGATCCTTCTTATAACTATTAGAAGTCACTTTACCTCATTACAAAATTAGGTGTTTGGACTGTCGAGTAGTGTCTATTCTATATTAGATTATGGATATAACCTAGATATATACCTGTGGTGCTTATATAAGAGTTATCGCAGTTGTTCTCTGGGGGCTGGAAGGGATTTGGCGGTAACTAATGTGGTTAGGCTAGATTAAGATAATAATATGGATAGAATATTAATAAATACCTCTCTAGACTGCTAGTTCTTTAGGGTCTATAGCCATATTAAATCCTTAATAAAACCTTAATATAACCTTAATATAACCTCCCGAAACTTACATTGTCTATTTTATTACTAATATCTTTCGAAATTGTGATGAATAGTAGGAAGTATTTAATTAAAGGTTCGAAACAGCTGTATTAACATTATAATTAAAATATAATTGTGTTATTGCCTCTAGACGTAATTTAATAAAAGTTTAAATTGTATACCAAGTGAAGCTGGGTCGGTGTCAGAATATCAACACTAGCCGAGGTTTTAGTGCCTTGGCGAGCACTCCCGGAGCTTTTGGCAATACTGGCCGAGCTTTAGACTCGCCTAGTGGCGGGTCGCTTCGCGAAACTGAACTAGGTGGTGCGTGCACGGGTAGGCTGTTGAGCCCAGACCTGCGGAGGATAAATTATCCTATCTGGTCGGGCGGATAATAATCCTATCTGAGGATAGCCCGGATATCGGATAATATTTGGATAATATCTAGATATCCGCAAAATTTTAACTATCCCTTCCCTAGTGCATTTCGTCCTACTATTATTAATAAGGGCTAACTAATAGAATTAATAGGAAAGGCTCTGTGACTATATAAGTACTTTTAATTCTGGTATTCACGTATATTCTAACTCTTGTGTTACTAAGGGAAGGGATAAACTAAGCCTTTACCCCCTATTGTATAACGCTATAAATAAATATAATAGATTATCCCTTGCTACGGTAGTTTGGGTCCAACGTTATTAATAAGAATTAAACCAATTAAATCAGCCAAATCTTCCCTTAGTTCTAATATTTTTTGGTATTCACATATAGGCTACTTTTATATTGGACACCACCGTAGCAAGGGATAAGTTTAAATTCTGTTAGCCACGGAGGTAGCCTTATTACAGAGGTGCGACGGGTGCTATTTAACGTCCGTATTAGACAGTGTTAGTCTAGTTTTAACCTATATCATCACTCTCTAGGGACCCCTATAGGGGGTCAATTCTCTTAAGTATATTAGGGCTCTTAGAGCCACCTTAAATAAGATAGATTACTTATACAATTCTGTGTCTCTACCTACCAGCTAGCTTAAGTTATTTGTCGTAATACCTGCCTGGCTGAAAAATTCTACCAACGCCGGTGACTCGCCTGAGGGTCGACAGCGACATGACAACTAAAGAAATGGCTAGAACTATCAGTTGCCTCTTAAACAATACAGCACTAGGACCAGATGGGATCCCAAACAAAGCCTTAAAGACCTATGGTCTACTTATAGCACCTTAGCTTGCAGATGTAGCCAGAGTATGCTTTATAATAGGCTACTACCCATGACTTAAAAGATCTATAATAACGGTTGTTTTATAAAAAGAAGGTAAAGTAGACTACTTAATCCTAGGAAGCTACCGCCCTATTGCCTTAGAAAACACCCTAAGCAAGATCTTAAAAAAGGTTATAGCGGACTATATAGTAGACACGGCAGTGTAATGGAACCTTATAGCAGGAACTACGGTGGGTCCTATTATTAGGCTAGGTATATAGGTAAGAACAAATCAATAACATAATAATAACTAGTGGAGTGGTTGCCTAATAGATTAACTCCAATTGTATTCTAAGATTTATTATAAGGAGAGAACTATCTACGGTAGGGACTAAGGTCCTTTAAATACATAACTATACTCCTAAGAAACCCTCTCTTATACATAAGGTATATGTTATACGTGTTATACATAGGCGTATACTACGTATACTTTATATACTGCGTATAACATTATATGACTCGCTTACTATTCCTCATTATATAGTTCCACTGGATCCACCCTAGACTGTGCCTATATTAACCAACTAGCTTCCTGCGACTCTTCCCTAAGTAGTTATAACATTATACTTAAAGTATCCGTAATAGGTAGAGGAATACGCCCTATTACTATAAAGCTAAATAGGGGCAAGAAAGAATCGCTTAATACTATTAGCACTTATACTACTCGCTGCTACCATTAAAACTATATAGGCTATGCGTAAGGACTTTATAGTATTAATGCTTAGCCTAGATATTAGTGGCGCCTACAATAATATACCCTATAAGCGCCTTTTATATATCCTTAGGGCAAAGGGCTTCTTAGAATAGATTATATAATTTATTTAAGGGTTTATAGGCTAGAAAGAGATATTACTAGTCTTTAGCAGATACTAGAGCCCCCCCATTATAGTTATAATAGGTATACTATAAAGATCACCTCTTTTGCCTATACTCTTTCTTTTCTTTATAAGCAACTTACTTAATACCTTTAAGGAAGGGGCGACCTAGGGGATAGGCTTTGTTAATAATATAAACCTAATTATATACGGGCCAACAGCCGTAAAGAACTGCAGAACACTAAAGAAAGCCTATAATACCTATATAGAATAGGTAAGACGATATAGAGTCTAATTCTTACTAGAGAAATACTAGCTAATCTATTTTATAAGAAAATGTAACCAATCTATAGATCTCTAGCATATAATCTATATTTAAGGCTTTAGGGGTTATGTTACGGACGCTTTAAGTACAATATTATAACTACTTGGAGAAGAGTCGTAGAAAGCTAGTTGGTTAATATAGATACGGTCTAGGATGGATCTGGTAGAACCATATAACGAGGAATGGTAAGCGAGTTATATAATATTATACGCAGTATACGAAGTATACGCAGTGTATGCTATATATAACACGTATAACACGTACCTTACATATAAGAGAGGATTTCTTAGGAGTATGGTTATGTATTTAAAGGACCTTAGTCCCTACTATAGATAGTTCTCTCCTTGTAGTAAATCTCAGAATACAATTAGAGTTAATCTATTAGGCAACCACTCTACTAGTTATTATTATATTGTTGTTTTATTCTTACCTATATACCCAGCCTAATAATAGAACCCACTATAGTTCCTGCTATAAGGTTCTGTTACACATTTACTACTAAGGTTATAGTATTAAACAAGATCGAATAATATGCCACCTAGAGTATTAGTTATAATGGCGTTGACGGCAGCTATAACCTTAGGGCTAGGTGATACCAGTATAGACAATAGGGATTCTTAAGTGGTTACGCAAGGTTAGTTATAGGAAATGGTTAATTACTTACAAGATAATAATAGGATACTTAAAGAACGCATTAATGGAATTAGAGCAGTAAAGATTAAGCTACCTTTAATTAAACGATTTTTAGGGGAGAAGTTAAAGCTTAAAGGATTTCTTATATAGATGCACTTTAAGGTAGTATAGGAAGGAGCGAAGTTAGCAATATTATTAGATTAAGTAGCCTATACAGAATTGTTTCTAATGGGGAGGGTACTTAAGTAGTTTAAGCTATATCTTACGGAAATATAGGCTAATGGCATAACAACTACTAACCAAGACGTACGGTATATATTTGCTAGTTGGAATAGGTTTGCGGAATAACTAACGCAGATATTTAGAGACCTGGAGGCTATAACCATAGCAGAACAAAAGCTTTAGAACTTAGTACAACGCACTTTAGTAATTAAGTATATAACACAGTTTTAAACACTAGCTATATAGGTTAAGTGGAATAATAGGGCGCTTATGGCACAGTATAAATAGGGACTTAAGGCTAAAGTCTAGGACGCAATTATCCTAATGGAAGATGCGGATACTCTAAGAGAGTTAATAGATTAGTTAATAAAGATTAATAATAGGATCTACCAAAGGGAACAAGCTAAGAGAGGGTAAGACAGAGTTCTATAGTTATATAAGGCGTAGAGTACATAATAACAGACATAGAGTTAAAAACTATGGAATGGCGCAGAGCTAATGGACCTAAGTAGTACTAAAGAAATTTAAAGGTGGGAAAAGAAACTATAGAAACCTAGAGGTTAAGGATTAAGTAATTAAAGGACCTAAGAGTAGAGGCTGAACCAGGGATCTTAGTAGTAGAAGATGTTTAGGCGGACTCCATAGTAAGAAAGATAGTTTAAAGATAGGGCTTGCATAAATTGCGGAAAATAAGGTTATTTTGCTAGAGACTATAGAGGTAGTTAGAGTAACTACGCGGTAAAGGGAACTAGGCTAGTAGACGGTATATATATATAGAGAGACAATGGTGCACTATAAGGAATAAAAGAGTGTTTAATTAACAGTTTTGCGTATTGTTATAACAACGCATGCTAAATTTATGAGGATGCCAAGTATAGCGTAAGCTATTGGCTATAAAAGCCATTGTTATCTAAGTTTAAAGGAACTAATAAACCAGCTTATAGATTGGACATTAAAGACAATAAATTTAATATAGGTAAAGCATTTACCAACAATGAGGTAACAAGGGCAGCTTACTAGGAGTATATAAACCTTAGAGAAGTTAAAATAGAAGTAGAGACTAAGACTATTACAAAATAGGGTTTAGTAATGGGTATTGCAACACTATTAGATACAATTTCTATCGCTTTATAAAATAATAGGAGTAATGTTTAAAAGAAACTAAATAAGTAGACAACTGCTAGTGCTAGCTTATTACTTAATAAAGGCAAAAGGCCATAGGCTTAAGATTCTTAAGCAGAGATAAAAGAAGCTTAAGATTTTTAAGACGAGATAAGACACACCTAAGGACCCACAATAGACGAAAACCAATAGGAAAGGGTAGTAACTTAGTTTAGTAATAAACAAATAAGTATAGGACGCAAGTTTAAGAACTATAAGTTTAGAGAATAAATAAGAACGTTAGCAATCCTAGGTAAACATAGTGTTTAGCCTAAAGATTAAATAGTTAATACTAGGATTAAAAAGCAAGACAACTATAAAGATCTAGCTATAAGACGCAGAAAATAAGAAACTATAGATAAGTTTAGGACGAGAATTATTGCATAGTAAGAGCAAAAGCTAGATAAAAGGTTAGCTATACTAGGTTATATAAGGGACAGAGCACCTATGCAAAGAGTTACTAATAGGCCAAGTGCAGGGACACCTAGGGTAAAATGGTTAGATAAACTAGAATAAGAAGAGGATCTAGACATCCTAACTAGGTTTAAAGAAAGACATACCAAAGGATGTTATAATGTAGTAATAATAAGGTACTTTCTAATAGATAAACTATATACACTAAACCAGTTATATGGAAAGTGGTATAGGTAATAATATAGTAATAAATAGAAAGACTTTTATATATAGCTAGACGAAAAAGTTGTCTAAGACCAACCCATTACGGAAAAACGTATAAGTTATATTAAAGGAGTATTAATTATAATGTTAAGGAACCTAGAAGAAGGATCTAGGGACTAGAGAAATAAGTAATAAATCTTAGTACCTATAGCAGAGATACTAGTAGTTAGGTTAACTAGGTATAGGTTTAAACTTAAAAATAAAAATAAACTAAGAGTTAACCTAAAATATGCAGCGCATTATATACTATTATGGATAGCTTATATGGATAATATGTACAACATATATAGAGCACTAAAAGACAAGAACCGGAAGTACCTAGTAAGGATATATTAGGCACTAAAGGAAAAGTAGTTTAGGAATGCTAAGTATATGCATAGTTAGCACCTAGTAGAAGTATAAGGTTAAGGAGACTTAATACTTTAACCAGAAAGATTCCTTACGGAAGAATACCTAGATAGATAATAGTGGTGGGAGTGCCTAGAGAACACTTATCTATAGTATGTAGAGGAAAAGAAATAAACTAAGTATTGGCCTAAGTTAGACTAAGTATAGGTAGGATCTAGCAGCCAATAGTTAGAAAAAGGGGAGGCGTATAGAACCAGAGGGAACTAGTATTAGAGCCTTAGACCCTTAAAGGAATTTAAGGACAACACCTGAATTTATAAGTTAAATAGTAAGATTAGTAGTTTAAAGCGTTGGTAGATAGTAGAGCAACTAGGAACTATATATTACTAAAGGCAGTAAAAAGGATAGGGTTACTATATAGATAGAAGGAACACCTATATCCACTTATAACAATTTTAGGAGATTAGATAGCTTATAGAGAAGGCATTATTAATCTTAAAATAGGACCTATTTAGTTAACTATTAAAGGGAGACCAGTTAGAGTGTCTTTTAATATCCTACTATTAGGACAGGATAAGGTAATACTAAAAATGCCTTAGTTACAGGAGTATAATCTAAAGATTAATTGGGTTATAGGTTAGGTTAATATTAAGGATACACAACGGCGTAAAGTGCGACAGCAAACTAAGTTGGTATAGTACCAAGTTAGAGCAATATATAAAGAGACTAAGTGAGGCTTAAGTTATGTACCAAAGAGATACTATAAGTATGGTAAAAAGTTATGGTTACTAGAAAGTGAAAAGCTGTTAGAGTATATAGCATGGGACTATAAAATAGAATTGGAAGAGGGAATAAGTCTAAAGTTTTTTCTAATCTACAAGCTCACTAAAACAGAGTTAGTAGCGCTTAAGGAGTTTATTTAGGAGAACTTACGCAAGGGATATATTAGACCATTATAGTTATTAGTAGAATATCCAGTATTGTTTATCCTAAAGAAAAACGGAAAACTTAGGATATGTATAGACTATAGATAGTTAAACAGTATTACTAGGAAGGATAGGTATTGTAAGAGGCCAGCTTAACCGGAACGTATGATTATCTAATTGACAGTATTACAAGTAAGTAGAAGGTGAGTCGAAGGTAAGTTAAAGGTAGAATAAGTTTCACGTATTAAAGGACAAATGCTTTTGACCACTTCTATTTAGAGACTAATCGCTGGTTCTTCTCTAGAGGAGAACTAGCTTCCTATATAAACCTTTTGAGATACTAGTAAAACCTTTTACCCCTATCTGTCTAACTATGTCTCTTCTAGAACATATATGGGACGTAGGCAGGACATTGATAAAACCTCCTACTGTCTTATCTAATATATACCTCCTAGGGGATTCTGTTATAATTGCCTCCTCTTTAAGGGTCTTGGTCCTCTAAGACTTCGCCTCTTAATAATCTCTTATAGAGTTCCGGCTAAAACCACTAGGGAAATTCTTTAGTAGAAAGGTACTTTATGATGCGGCTTATTGCCGGTTCTTCACTAGCGTAGAACCTTACTTTGTCTTTCTATTCCTTCGCTCTTCTTCCACCATAGCTCTTATAGTGCCTTTATAATGGAACTTTAATGATAATAATGAAAATTGGATGGGATTTACCTTCCTTATTATAAGAATTTGTTATAAGCTGATCTGGGGGTTGTCCTATATAACGCATTAACTAGCTACCATCCCTATTTACCTAAAATGGGTCTTAATAATAACGTCTTAATGTTAATTTCTTTCAGTTTATAAGCTGTTGTCTCTTATACATCTTTCTATTAATAACACTATTTATCTCGCCTTTTAGCAGACTATTTTTTATTATATCTTAGCTTTTAGCTTTTGTATCTCTAGCTATTCTTTCTTCCACTGCTCTGTTCTCTTCTTATAATATGTCTATGGGTAATAGGATCCCCATTTTATCTCCTTAATAATACTGACTTCCTATAGTATTCTCTTGTAATGGCTCGTAATTATACTGCGCGTCCCTAGACTGGCGGCGGCGTTGTCCCTGCTCTGTTGGCATTATAGACCACTTCTATTACTCCTATAGTAGTTTCTCTGAAGTGCTGCCGTCGTTGCGTTCACGCGCTTACGTTAGACCCGTTCTACGCCTATAAGATGCCGCGCTCTAGCAAGAATAGATCTAAATGTTCCTACTATCACAGCCGAAAAAAGACCTATATTCTAGTATTTCCCATTCCATCCTATTCTGGACTTCACTAACTATATTAGATCCCCGCTGTTTATATATATAAGGCTTACTAGCTCTAACGCGCTATTAGGAATTTCCATCTGTATTAGAATAGTAATAGATAGGGACAGAAGGTGTCTTCTATTACTTATAGCCTTTTTAATTCAATAAGGGTTTCTACTGCTGTAGAGACACAGTAATCTCGGACACATAGTGTCTAGGAGCATATATATAAGCAGCTTGTTTTTATAAATGACAATATTCGCACTTTTACGCGGGCCTTTCTGGCTAGGTGAGTCTCTTTAGTAATATATTTAGGAACTGTACTAACTCTTTAGTTGTTAACTTTTTAATCCCAGCCTAGATGCCAATTTGGAGCCTGGGGATAACACTAAGGATAGTAATAAAGATAAACGTTCTCCCCGCCAGTCCCCCGGTCGTGGTGGTCCGTCTAGTTCTTACCACTCTAAAAAGAATGTTAGTAAGAATACTAATGCTTCTAGGGATAGGAGTGTTAATAATACTGCCGATAATAATGTTAAGATGGAGGAGGAGGCTCCCGTTACTACTTCTAGTATTTAAGTTATTATCTTGTTCTTTCTTTCTTCTTATAGGATAGCTTTATAGGGTGCCTCTCTAGTGCCTCTAAAATGCCCTAGTACTGGGAATTGACTTTATACTTTAGGGATGCCTCTATTCTTATTTTTAGTAACAGTCTGTGTAAAAGCAGCATACCGCTATAATCTCCATATGTAATGAACGGGTGGTGTTCTTATAGGTGCTTTACAATTTCTTAAAATTTCTAAATCTTCACTCTGTGTCTTTTTAGTCCTCTTTGTATTATTAACTCTACTGCGTATCTCTAGTGTTAGACCAGATACTCTCCTTTTATCCCTAGGGAATCCTTCTAAGTCCCTAGGGCCCCTTCTTTTGGTGCTACTACTTATTCTTAAATAGTGTCTTCTTTGGACAGTATCCCTAGTGGTTCTTATATAGATCCCTATAGCTTTCTCTTATAGGATTTTAGGATCCCTATTATAATGGCGAAACGTTCCCGTTTCTAATACCTGTGCTTAACCTTATGGTTTTGATTTATGGGGTCTTCCCTATTATTTTGTCTATAGCATATCTGGAACCGTTGCTAAATCCTAATTTGTGGTCTTTAGGAAAGTTTTAATTGCCGTGTTATATCCTGGCTAAAGGTGCTCCTTAGGTTCCTAACTATTATGCGCCTAGGAGTATTCTTCCTAATAAACTAAAAATTTGCGTTTCTTCTAACGCCATCTTTAATTAAGAATGTTTTCTATATTCCATTCTAGTTCCCTATTAATTTCGCTAGGTGGGGGTGGTTTTACACCATCTCTTCTCTAGTATAACTCTAATAAGGAAACATAAAATGTGGGATATATTAGATATAATTTTAGCAATTCTAATTTATAGGCTTAATTTCCTTTAGTTTTCCTAACTACTTTAAAGGGTCCGAGCTACCTATAGTTTAGCTTCTTCTTGATACATTTTATTTAGATATTTTTTATAGATAGTAAGACTTCGTCTCCTATTTCAAATTCTTTAGGCATATGTCCCTTATTATAGTACCTTTTTTGTATAGCCTGGGCGTTTAGTAAGTGCTTTTCGAGTTCTTCTCTACGAATTCTTATTTGCTTAATTCTCTTAGACGCTGCCAATGCCTCTCTTTTAGGAACAATGTCCTTAACGTTTTAGGGGTCATTTGCTTTTACCCTAAACAGTGCTTTATAAGGGGTCATTTTTATGCTGCTGTGGATGCTTATGTTATATATATGTTGCGCTAGAGCTAACTATAATAGCCAATTATCCTGTTGATAATTAATATAGTAGTGGAGGTAGTGTTCTAATAACGCATTTAGACGCTCTATTTGCCCGTCTATTTGTGGGTAAAAGGCAGTGCTTATCCTTTGCCGTATCTTTAATAAGAGACAGAATGAAGACTAAAATGCGCTGTTAAATACGGTACCTCTATTAGATATAATTCCCCTTAGCGTGCTAAATAGGAGCTATCGCTTTAAAAACAGGTCTGCTAGTTCTGCTGCTGTAATTATTATTAAAACAGTAAAGTACCCTAAAAACTTTATATATCTATTAATAATTACTAGGATAGCGTTAGCAACCTCTCTAGTTTTTATTTTAGTAGGGGGTAAGCCTATTATAAAATCTATTATTAATTTTGATATAGGTCCCTGCGGAATAGGAAGCACTAATAACTCGCTATATAGGTAATGCCTAGGTATCTATACCCTTTGGCACGTATTATATCTTAATATATAGTCCTTAACTTCTTTAGACATTCTATTCTAAAAGTATTTCCTTTAAACGGCCTTAAGGGTCCTATTAGCACTATAGTAACCCCTAAGAGGGTTGTTATAGAAGACCTTTAGAATTTTATCTTAAACCATTTAGTTCTTTAGGATATATACAGTACCCTTAAAGCGCAATAGACCTTTTTAGTCTTGTTGCTATAGCTTCTTAGTAACTCTGGCTAAGTTAGTCTCTACTATATCTTTCTACCTCTCCCTAGAAACAAAGGCGTCCCTTTATTATGCTTAAAGAAGAAGATCCAGAAAGGTTTTGTATAGATTGCTTATTTCTATTTCGCCCGCTACTATTGCGGACTTTAGGTGTGGCATGAGATGTTTTAAACTATTAGTGCTAGTAGATTCTCCTACTGTTATACAGTATACTATACTGTGGATAGGCATCTTGCCTATCCCCTCTGGATCCGGAAACTCGCAGCTGGTGCGCCATTAAGTTAAAGGTGCTGTGATACCCCTAGCATATCCTGCAGAATTCTTGCTAATTCTAGGGTATGCCAACTTTATAATGTCTGCTTGGTCTATAACCTAGTCTGTAACTATATCCTATGGCTCTATTATTATGGTGCTTTGTAGCTGTATTATTGGGACCTCTGCCCTACCGCGGAATTCTATAGTTCTAGGGAAAGACTCTTCTTTCTTCCTAAGCAAATTTTGTAATATGGGAATTATTTCCCCTATGCTGTCCTAGATTCTCCTAGTCTTATAATCCGGACGTCTTAATAACCTATTAGCGGGATTTGTCTTTCCTAGGCGGTATATAATTTTAAAGTTGTACTATAATAGTGCCTCCGCCTATTTGGCTTGTTGACCGCTTAATACCTTTATAGTTATAAAGTATTCTAGGTTGTTGTGGTCTGTAAGGACTTTAATAGGATAATTGCTTCCTATATAATAATGTCGCTAGTGCTTTATTGCTATAACTATCGCGAGTAGCTCCTGGTTGTGCGTTATATAACGCTGCTTTATAGGGGTTATTTTCCTTAACCAAAACGCTATAGGATGCTATTCTCCGTCTTTTAATTAAGATATAATTGCCCCTAGGGCGAAGCCGGATGCATCCGTTTTAAGGTATATACGTAGCTCCTAGTAGAAGTGTATTAGGATAGGCGTTGACGTAAACAAATCCTTTAACTGGTCTATAGCCTACTTAGTAGCTTTTTTAAATATAAAGGGTCCTAACTTCTTGCCATCCTTAGATCCCTTTAATAGATTGGTAATTAGGAGCATTACTTATGAGTAATAAACAATGAACTTTTGGTAGAAGTTTGCCGTGCCTATAAAAACCTGTACTTCCCTAAACGTTATGGGGTATAGCTATTCCCTAATGGCGTCTACCCAGCATTTCTCTATCAACACTCTATTAACGCTAATGATAAAGCCTAGAAAATCAATGCTAGTGATATAGAACGAGCATTTTTTTAGGTTTATATAGAGCTTGTATTCCCACAGTCTTTCTAGTACCATTTGTATATAGTGCGTATGTGCTTTGTAGTTATTAGAGTAGACTATAATGTTATTAAGGTAGACTATATATATCGTATCTAATAGGCCCAACAATGCCTTATTAATATAGGCCTAAAATGTTGCTGGTGCGTTAGTGAGCCCAAATGGCATCACTAGGTACTTAAAGTGGCCATACTATATTTAGAACGCCGTTTTCTATTTATTACCAGCTTTGATCCGGATTTGATAGTATATATCTTTTAGATCTAATTTTGTGAATATCTTTGCGCCTAATAGCCTATTGATAAGCTCCCCTATTAAGGGTAGCGGGTAGTAATTCTTTATAGTAATTTTATTTAGCGCCTAATAGTTAATATAGAGGCAAAGGGTCTTGTCCTTCTTTGGTATAAATATAATTGGTGCCCCTGCCTGGCTTATAGAAGGCTAAATCCATCCTCTTTAAAGATTGTCCACTATATACTAACGTAATACTGCTAGCTCGTTTTCTAATAGGTTGTATAGTGGTCTAAAAGAAGGTTTCTTGTCTCCTATATTTATCTCATGCTCTACTAATATAGGGTTGGGTAAGGTGTGCGTAGCTTCCTTATTGGCAATATCCTTTAGGTCCGTATATTCCTGTGAAATCTCTAGTTCCTTAACTGCGCATAGCCGGACATCCAAAAATAAATACTCCGCGTCCCCATTCTTGGTGTTAAGAGTGGTATATATGGCATACGCCCACCCTTCCTCTTGTATATGGTTTAAAAAAGTCTTTTAATCTTTGACTATAATGCGCGGTTAAGACTTTTGGTGTTAATATAAGGCTAAAGGCTAATTAATGTCTGGATTAACCTGTTAAAGCTATAGGTATCCCAAAATAAGGTTATACCCCTTAATTTTTGTGGTGTAGAAGCGTATCTCCTATATGTCCCATAGACCATCGCGGTCCTGGCTGGCTATAGAAAAAGTTTATTCCCTGTAGTATGGAATCCGGTGGCCTTTAATGCTTTAAATGGTGTGTATTTATAAGCTACTAAGGTCCAAATCTAATTCCTTTACTAGTAATTGAGAAATGAACCCTATGGTTATATTACTGTCTATAAGGCAGTCTCGCGTTACCCATTTATTATTAACTTAAATGGAGACGGGAATAACTATGCGGTAGCTTACTCCCTCCTTCTTTTGCTGGCCTAGTGTGAGGGAGTAAAGATCTACTAGGCTCTCTCTTTTCCCAATTAAGCATCCTCTTGCTTCTTCTGTTGGTAAAAGCGCTGTATATGGCCTTTCTTGCCGTAGTTATAACAGCTACGTAACTCTTGGTTCTATGGTTTCTGCCTATTATTATTCTGGGGTTAACTAGCGTTGCTCTAGGGTTGCGAAGCCTGCTCGTGTTGTCCTTCTATAGAGTGGTTAGGTCGGGATCTGCCCCTTTTGTTAAAGCTAGGTCTAGTTCTACGCTCTTTATTATTGGCGTCTTGTTCCTTTCGCTTCCCTAAATAGTCTCTTTTAGCATTCTCGATTTAAGTAGCTTTAGAGATAAGCTTTTCTTAAGAAGTAGGAATTTCCCCCTTTTTCTATATAGCCTGTTAAATCTTAGGTCGTAACTTGGTAAATAGCTAATAGAGTTGCATAGCGTCGTCCTATAAGTCTGAGTAGGGTATATTGTCTTCTAGCTCTTCTAAGTAGTTTATAAACTGGACTACACTCTAGCCTTCTCGCTGTTTTGTATTATAGTATCGCTAGTTGTAATCCATCCCTTAATTAGTAGGGTCTTGGACCTGATCGACTAACTAGGACTTAAGTTCGCTGAATTTAAGGGGTATAGTAAGTTTCTTTTCATAGCGTGTCTATAAACTCTTAACGGTGCCATATAGGAAGGTAGAAGCAATTAGTGTCTAATTATACTTATTAGAGTAACGTTTCGGATCTAGCCGAAACTTGGTTTTGCATTAATGGATAAAACAATTGCAGTTCCTGAGACTATTACTATTATACTTATTAGGTTCCTTTGTGCGGAATTTAGGTTTATCTAACGTTATAGTATATTGTAGCGTTGCCCCTCCAAGTCCGCTTTGTGTTTAGGGTGTCTATGCTTCTCCTAATTGTTTTTATAATTGTCCTTGGTAGTCTTAATATGCTTGTCTTAATTATATCTCCAACTCCTTTATCTTTTGTAGGGTCTTGCGTAGTGACCACTCTAATAACTCCCTAGCGGTGATTGTTCCTAAGGGTCTTAGAAGGTTAGATGGACCAGCTGTGGCTTTCTAGTCTACTCCTTTATAAGTAGAGGGAATGCGCTCCTCTAGAGAGACTCTTTAAGCCTCTTAAGGTGAGGGCGTTGCTTTGTGGGGTAAAGGAGTATGGCCTGTTATTGTTAATTAATAGCTGTACGTTCCTAACGGATTGTAAGCGATTAGAATTATAAGAGGCTAGCCTAACCGGAACGTATAATTATCTAATTAACAGTGTTATAAGTAAGTAGAAGGTGAGTTAAAGGTAAGTTAAAGGTAGAATGAGTTTTATATATTAAAGGACAAATGCTTCTAACCACTTCTATTTAGAGACTAATCGCTGGTTCTTCTCTAGAGGAGAACTAGCTTCCTATATAAACCTTCTAAGACACTAGTAAAACCTTTCGCCCC
>Ga0307507_10001494_pt1 | contig 52164 bp, 58 predicted proteins | sample 7_EM_MG_FD_207223 | JGI IMG/M metagenome (GOLD analysis project Ga0307507, IMG submission 207223) | Populus trichocarpa ectomycorrhiza microbial communities from riparian zone in the Pacific Northwest, United States - 7_EM | ecosystem: Host-associated > Plants > Roots > Unclassified | place... | reverse complement strand
CTTGTTGCATAATTATATTTTAACTAATAATAACTATGATGCGGCTGTGAATCGAACACGTGACCTTATAGTCGGAGGCACGTGACTATCATCTTAAGCTAGACCGAGATGTATCTTTTGTTCTTCGTACTTTTTTTTAACTGATTTGGTACGCAGGGGTCTGTGCGTGAGCCTTATGGGTCGGCATTCTTGGCATGCCTAACACCTATGAGTCAACTGATCTCATAGCGTGAAAGATAACAAACCAATGACTAATATCTATTAGTCATGAGGAAGTCTGCCTTGCTTAGTCACCATTTGTGACACTTTCCTAGCCTAAAGCTGACAGAACAAGTTATATGAATTCTAAGTATATAATGGGAATGGTTGTTATAAGACATTGGTTTGTCAAAATTTAAATAAAACTTTTTTTTTATTTGGATTGACATCTTCTGTGAACTAGGGATAAACTTGAAAATTGTAATATACAATCTATGATCAGCAGCATCTTTTGCCATATCCAGCAAAATATTAAGTTTTGGGTTATCTTGGGTAAGCTGGTTGTCATTTTTAAGAACTAGCACAGGAGAGCAGCCCTTTTTTATTGTCAATACTATAATCTGATTGTGGAATTCATTAAAGTTCTTAATTAGCATTGTCATATTGCCTGTTAAAGACTTGCTGCCAGTGCAGGATAATCAGAGAACTAAGTGTACCACCAAGAATTATTAGCCCTCTTAAGTTGAGCTAAGAAAATATTCTTTAATCTGGAATATATTTATATTAAGTTAGTAAGTAGGAAATGTAAATATAGTATGTACCAAGCAATATCTGAATGACCTTCTCAAGTTACCTCTAACATTACAATTAAAGGTCTGATATGGACTATTATGTCAGAACTGACTATATTTGTACTTTATCTTAATTCATGCTGAATCTAGATTTTGTCAGGAAATAGTTGATGGTAACCATCTTGAAACTCCGTTGCACTTGAGCAAAAATATCTATAGGACAGTTAGCAAGTAATTCTTGTAGGCGTAATAAAAAAAGAGTGGGAAATTAAGAAGTATTATGATGAAATATCTGATGAAGGAAATCATTAGTATTGAGATATTAGGAGAAGGATGAAAGAGAGAGGCGGAGGAGGATAATGATGGAAGGAAGAAAGAGGTAGAAAGGGGAAATTATATAGAACTGGGGTGGTGATGCTCAGCCAACTTTCATGTTTTTGAAAGGCTGGTTGATTGTAAATGTGTGCCTAGTGGTTTGTGCACTCACAATAGAAAATATACCCTTATCAGATAATCAGTATGATACCTTGCCAGATGATCAGATTTTACACTGAAATAGATATGCAAGGGTACAAGTGTTAGTAGAGCGCAGTGTTATTTTAGGGCTTGGCACTACTTTCACCCTGTTTTTTTCACCCAGGTAACCACGTCCCTATGCTGATTGCCAAACTTCTTGCATTTCCCCTGGCTCACCTGATACTCTACTACAGTTCCTCATAAAGGTAGCACGATAGCTTCCTATAATTTAGAGAGACCAGTAGTAAGTAATAATAAAGCTAAACTGGGGAATGCTGCACACCGCTTGAGTATTGGGCCTCCTTGTTAGGGTCGACTCTAGGACACCGGTACTGGTAGGAGGAGGTTTCCAAGTCCGCCTGACTTTTGCCAACCACCTGTTGTGATCATGTACTATCACTCGGCTATCCTAATTTGTGGGAGTTTCCACACAAATACCCGACTTATGCCTACCCCCAGAGTACAGTACTATATGGACATCAACTGTATACCGCACATTAACTGCCATTATGGCATCATCATCGGGAGTCCCGGATTAGTCACCGGGGAGAGTTGACGTTTCCGTGAGGTATAATATATCTTCCTGCAGTGCTGTCGCAGATCTGTCTGATACAGAGCGTGGCCAGTTTGTTGGTTGATTTGGAGTGCCTGGCATAGCATGGCCGGGGAAAGGGTTTGGGGCTTTGTAGATACTTGCAGAACTGGTACTCATGATTCCCACTAGCTTGTCAAATTAAATAGACATATCCCAATCCGACAAGCTGGCTGGCTGACTTCGTTGATGGCCTAATAGTGGATTTCAAGGGATTTTACAGTATCATACTATTCACTTATTTTCACTTATTTTCGGGGGGGAGATGGAAGGAAGGAATCTGGAAGTGAGAAGACCCATTCATTGCCGGAGGCAAACTACTAAAATATTGGGGTTTTTTCTGTTTCCGGATTCTTATGATATTCATAGGCATAATACTTGCTTGTATATACCTAGGGTTATTTTTTTGCCCTTTTAGTGTTGTTTTGTTATTTTGTTGTTTTGCTATCAGCTATTATATGATGAACTGCTGGTATCATACGTCCAGAGGCCATACCACGCCCTAAATTCCTAGGAAAAAAAAGCAACTGAACAACTGAATAATGCAATGTCATACATACTCCCTCAAAACGTTGCTGAGATTGTCAGCCGGCGTGAGCAAACAATGTCAAAAAAGCAGTTCGAACTCCAACTCCCCTCCGCTAGGTCGGTCCAGGTTACTGATAGCTGAAGGGGTATGGAGGCCTACGGTCACACTCTTTCCCGGGACGGAAGCTCTTGCGTCGTGATATGGCATCATACCCTGGATGCCTGAGATCGCTACTCTTGGGGCGTGAGTGGATCTTGTTGAAAAATCGTATTAGGATTAGTATGATAAGCTAGGTAGGTGTGAGTAAGGGGGCGTTAGCTCCTCTTGCCGGCGTGAAAACAGAGAACAGGCGGCGGTGGTGGAGAATAACCCTACCTCCTATCATACTTATTCAGAACGGACATAAAAATCTGCGAAGTGTAGACTACTGCGAGTATTGTAAATATCTAGCATTTGCGATAGCATCGCAGAACGAGTGATTAACCATGAATCTACCATAGCCCACCATTAACCCCTACCTATCTACGCCCGTGTACTCTATCCATTCCCTAGAAAAACAAAGGAAAACCAGAGCTATCATAATATTATACATCTCAGAATCCCCCTGGAATCCTCCAACTCAACCTTCACCTTCACCATAACCCATCCTATCACAATATCGTACCCCATCCTATCTATCTATCTAACTTCCCCAAAACAGAAACCAAACAAATATCAAAACCACCTGGAAAAAAAACACAAACAAGCAAGCAATGAATTCAAGTCCCTCCCTCCCGATCCTCGCTCGACCCGATGCCCCGGCCCTAGAAAATCCCTAGAGGTAGAGGTACCATAAGCAGTCTATCAAGGAAGGTGGAAATGATCAGAACGGCCTCTCGAAGATCGTATTATCCTTAAGTCACCCTCACCAGCCACCCCAGCGCTGTGCTCTGCAGTGCTCTGCAGTGCAATGCGGTACAGGCGGTGCTCTAGGTAAGTAGCCCCGCAAAAACTCAAATAACAACCATATACCACATTATTAGACCTATTATACCACATAATACCTCCTCTACACATATTATACTCAGTAAGAATTAAGTTTTACTTTAACATCTTCGCTTGAATTTAGTATAATAATATGGGCTCTCGAATCCACACAGATAATAATCTGCCATATCGTACAAATTTTTAATCCCTGTGTTTCTGGTGTATTTTATTTTTTACTATGATATATCCTCCGTCCCTTCTCTACACTACTCGTAAAGCGGGCACTATAATTCTCGACCAATTACATGGCGTAGGTTTTTACTACCTACCGGTATTTGAGTTTCTACTGTAGGTACAGTACGATGCCAGTAGGATTCTACCCATCCATCATAACTCAAATTATTATTATATAAAAACCTTCCCTATGGCACTTATCATAAACACGTATGGTAGACATGGTGGCACAGTTACTGTAGTACAAGGGCGTTCGAGTACAGTACAGCGTGCTCATGTAAGGCAAGGGACAGCAAATGAGACTTAGTCTGCCGTACCTGGTGTGTGTGTGTGTTGGACTTGGGGGACTGGGGTAGGATTACCCGGTTCTCCGAGATACATTATGATACAGTAAGCGTATGAGCACAAGGTTTTCGGTGAGGTGGGGTTTAATTGTCGTGACTGGGTGGATGGGTTGGGTTGATCCGGTATCGTATCCATAACATACGGTAGTATGATACCAAGTGCCCGTGGTTGGACATGCGATGGTGGGTTGAAGACTGGGCTGCTCCAGATAGCAAGAGCTTACCCATATCATAGGTAAAGAACAGTACCCCATGCCTACAACACAAAATAACACTCATCAGAGACTCACTGCTCGTCTCCCCAGTAAGATATCCGCAATTTATTATGCCTACCTCGCCCATCTAGAATACATCAAACTACCGCCCCCATCCGCCCAGATAGTCCCGGAGCCAAAGGAAAAAGTAGTAGCAGCAGTAATAGAAAAGGCCAAAGCCAACCAGACAAAAAAACTCCCGGGTATCATATACCATACCATAAAGCGCCTTAATTCCAAGAAAACCTAATCGAAAGAAGGTAAACAAAGGAAAAGGGACAAGAAAACAGATTATCTACTGTATACCCTATCCTCCTCGAAGAGAAAAAAACGCTATTCCATCTAAGAGGCAGGTAGGCAGGTGGGTAGGACATCAAGGTTCCAAGCTACGCATTGTCAGCTATTGAAAATAATAATAGATCCCGCCTCCGCTTCCCCCCTCCGCAATGCTTTTATTATAATGACTCGCGATAGGAGGCACGAACGTTATCACTTCAAACTCCTTGTACTTTTGCAAGTAGTTCATCCTGCGTCTGTAAGCCCTAAGGAGTAGTTCCGGGTCCATTCTACGGCCCAGGGAGCGTGCGCCGATTAGGTCCTTCATAGGCGCGGAAGGTGTGAAGAAGGGGTCGAAGACTAGGAGGTTTTTAGAACCGTCCCTGTTGGTCTCGCACCCGACTATTGTCATGGAGTGACCGCTGTGCTGAAAGTATATTGGGGGCTTCTGTGTGCGGTAAACTTTTACTGGGGTGGCTTCCGGGAGGATACCACCATCGGAGAAGTAGTTTTCGACCCAGTTAAGGAGTTTCTCCTGGGTTTTGAGGCCTTCTGATCTAGTGAAGCTATGAGGACGGCAGGGGATATTAAGGTTGACAAACATTGTTTGAGCCTGTGTTCCCAGTTTGTTAGTTAGTATCTCACACCAACCATAGAAAACGGTATCGTACTTCTGAGGTCCCAATATACTTCCTAGTCCCCTTAATGCCACCAGTCTCCAATCTAGCGCTGGAATTTATTCCCTTATCCCATCCCTCTTCAATCCAATCCTGAAGCCTCAGGATAGTCGGAATTCTGCCCTCAAATGGATGAGATCCCCTAGGGTATGCACTCTGAATATAGCTGACGACCATTTGAATATTTCTATACCCACAGAAACCACCCTCACCCCTAATCTGTTTCCCAACATGTTTGGTGCCCGGATGGCAAACCCACGCTCTCGCAACACGAGGATCGTGTTCACAGAGAAGGGCAATTACAGGGATGAGATCGGGAGACTCATTGGAGACCGTGACAACTTTAACCAAATGCCCAGTAGTAGGGTCCAACCTAGTTTCCTTGGTCTGTCTACCACCTTGCTCAAGCTCCTTGCGGAGCCAGGCCGGCATTTGCGCCTCGTGGGCATAAGGTCCTAGATCACTCTGCTATATTTTTTTTCACCAGAATGATTAGTTATACTCCCCTCATCACAGACCACATATAAAATCCAAAGGCCCCGTCACTTACTCCTAACCGCTTGACTGGAGTAAGAATATGATTAGAGGATACCGTTTGCTGCCCAGGCAGATTTTTCCTATCAATAAGCCTGACCATGCTTCTCTCAACCGGCCCCCGAACCTCCCTAGCTCTCTCCTTGTCCCTCTCCCTTTCCAACTCTCTGTCTCTCTCCCGCTCTTTTTCCTTCTCCTTCTCCCTCTGTCTCCACGGGTCTTTAACTGGTAGGCCAAACATCGATTTATGGGACCTCTTAGGTGACTTGACATGACTCGATGTTTTTGAGGGTACCAAAGAAGAGGAAGAGCCCTGATCCTGGGCAAATGAAAGCTTATAGCCATTCTTATCCCTCTCCCTCGAGGCAATCAATGTCTTATTCTCCCTCCTCTCCCTCCTGCCTCCCTCGATACTGCCCTCCGAGCGCCCGTACCCATACCTGCTCTTCTCCTTCTCCGACAAAACCATATCCTGGCTCCCGCTGTAACTCCCGCTATCATCCCCGGACACGGGAGTACGACTGCGCACATCTTCCATAGAAATCTGTTCCGCGGCGTGAAAGTCCAAGTGTGTCTGCAGGTCCATCAGAAGAACATTCTCCTCGCATCCATCCTCCGTACAGAGGATGTACGTGGTCTCCGCATCGTCTCTTGGGGGAATATCAAAGTCTATGTCCACCAGATCCTCACTGTTTATATCCCTGTTGCCGTGCTCGTCCTTTATCATGAATGGTGAGTCGTCGGTGTGTATTGCCTCGATGTGCATGAGTATGGTGTACTCCGCGCCTGACTTAAATTGGCACCACGGGCATTCGTAGACCTCTGTACCAGCCATCATGACCACGTGTGTGACTGTAAACGTAACCAGTACAAAATTATTGTTATTGTTGCCGTATTTTTCTTTTCTTTTCTTTTCCCGGTTAGAGATGAGGTGGTTGCTTGGGGCGTGGTATGGGATGAAGGATTTCAAGGATTATATACTCCCTTTTGCGCAGCGAGAAGGGGTTGTAGGGTGACGGCCGTAAGATTAAAGGAAGGGGTTGTTTTCTCTGCAAGCGGCCAGCTACTTGCAATACGGATTAAAGTAGGTAATGTAGATGAATAGAAAAAGGAGAACCGAGAAGGAAATGAGTTGGTAGACCAGGTACAAGTAAAAGGAAGAAAGGAAGGAAGGAAGGGAAAGGGAAGTGTTTAAAGTAGAGGGAGTGAAACAATAAAGTTGAGGCTGACGGTGACAAGAAATTGGGGGAAAAGCTAGGGAAGATCTTCTGCCCTCTAGGTTTTAACAACCCCACAATCTTATCAGGTGCAAGATGCGTCACGGTGAAGTGAAGTGTGATAATTCAATACTCGAATAGTTTTCGTTCCTTTCTCTTCTCTCTGGCTCGCTCACCAATGTTTCTTCTCCACGCTGCAGATGTCATGCCAACAAAAAAGAAATGGTGCCGCCATTCACCCTTCACCCCGCAGACGGACAACTTCTCTTTTCTTATTTTACTTGGGTCATGCGCCTCCTCCCTATAGTTCGACTGTTCAACTTGACCTTGAGCCATTTTTGGTTTATTATATCTTACAATATCCAACATCCATCTCCCCCGTTAATTCATACTACATTTCACCATGCAGGGTTAAAAAGGAAAAAGGGAAAAGGGAAAAAGAAAGAAAAAAAGAATGATGAAATGAATAGAGATGAAGGAAGGAAGGAAAGCCAGAGTTAGAGAATATAAAATGACCCGTGTAATGTTTTTTCTCTCTCTCGAGTAAACCCCCGGAAAAAAACACGAAATACAAAGGGACTAGGCATTCACAAATACTTCTTCGGAGAACTCGCTCGTCTGCGTTTGTAAACAATGTAGGCAACCACTAATATCACCTGGAATACAATAAGGAAGGTAATCCCGAACCCAACTCTCGGAGTATTCGTGGTCAATGCTACCGTAACACATGTCAGTCACAACCCCTGGAAACAGAAATCACATGGGAGCGTGTATTTACCTTGAGTGACCTTGTTTGGTACAGTATAAAGCAGGTTAGAGTGATGATTCTCCAGAGTCTTGTGCAGCGCCTCAAAGTGTTGTGAGTAATCCTTTGCGGTAATGGCATTTCCAATCTGCACAACCAGGTCCTCGATAGCCTTCATCTTTTCTTCCATACCGTCAATCTGCGAGCGGGGGACTCTAGTCCCTCTGAGCTCTGTACGGTAATCATCCTGCTTGTGGTTAAGTGAATCCACCCTATCGTAGAGCATTCCAACTTGCGATTGAATAGCTGCCAAATGGTGTGTCTACGCCAAAATAAATTAGCCATGCTTCCCCTAATTAAAAGCAGGAAAATAAAAACCCCATACAATGCCCTGGAGACGGTTGTGAACATCCACAAACCGGTCGTCTTCGCTCTTGTACTTTTCCGGTGATTCATCCTCATACTCAGGGTTGTACGTTGTGTAATCCTCTTCATGAGGACTGCGACCATGCGACTGCTCTCGCTCCTTCTCTTGGTGTTGGTCCTGGTGCTGCTGTGTCTGACCCTCATGGTGGCTATCTTTCGCTTGGAAGAGATCAATGCGCTCGGGGGAGCTGAGAAGAATTGAAAAAAGCTCGAAACTGTCCGGGGTCTCTGAAGTGGCAGCGGAGATGCCGTAGTGATATCCAGTAGGGAGACGTATCTAGAAAATATGTTAGCTTTAGATTGCGCCCTTATCGCAACTTGCGTTTGGACGTACACGATTGGTTTCAAAGCAGAGCGATCCATCAGCTTCAACCCTAAATTTTTTGGGACCATGGGTAATCCTGAGACCAGTCAAGGTCCCCCGATTTCTATAATGGATCTCGCAATGTCCAAAGGAAAGCGAAGGCACGTTGTGGTGGATGGAGTAATCTGTCGATCCATCATTCAAATAAGCTCTAATAGTGCCAGACTATTTCCCTCCACAGACGCCGTTAGCCCAAGATTACCCCTCGCATTCGTCATAGATGAATCATACCCCGCCATACGAGTCCACGACGAGCGCCAAACCGTCCCAAGGTTTGGAAGTATAAACAGATTCCATTCCCCCCTTCCCATGAGCACCTCCGGCCATATACCAAACATGGAAGCTCCCTCCAGGTCTCTCCCCTCCACTCGTCCGAAAGTTAACGTCAAGTGTCCATTCATTGTACGGGTTTGCCTTCGTAGTCCATAGCCCAACCCTCTGATTCCCTGGCGACGGCGGGGTGAGTACAAGTCTGTCAGATAGGATCTGCGGGCTTCCGTGAATAGTATAGCCAGGGATGGTTTGCCGATCTTCCGAGAACCTATTGTGCGCAAGAAAACACGCGTGAGCTTGATCCCAAAACACACTAGCCCCGCAAACCCTAGAATGGGAAAGAGTATGCTCACGGATGAACGAGACCGATTGAAAGATCTGGATCGTAAACTTCGTGAGCTTGCGCGGCGGAAAAAGCAGGTAGCAAGATGCCCAGCAGCGCGGAAATCATGCTCAAGCTCTTCAAGAGCGTTGGTGATCTTGGGATATAGCTACTCATTGCGCATAAAGTAATTCAACAATGCGCCAAGCGGGGTTTGTGGGGTGCTGCAGTGAAGCTGAAGGGGGAGCGGAATAGAAAGTAGAAGAAAAGAGTGAAGGGTGAGATGCCACAGTACTTGAAGGAGCGAGCTTGGGGAAAAGTGGGGCGTATACCGGTAGAATAATATTCCAGGTTCCCGACAAGCAATAAGGTTTATTGTTATGTGGCCTCTTAAGAGCTTATTCCGGTGAATTCGAGGAGAGGGTAACAATGGCTATGTCGGCTTGGCCCGTTTACCGGAAGAATAAACCAAAGTTACCCGGATATTCTCTGTCACCCTGCCCGGGCACTGGAACTGTGGCCCAATTTCCTCTACAGTATGAAGGAGTGCCGGTACTAATATCTACTGTTGGTGCGGTACCCCGTGGTATGATGGCTTTATGGCCAATAGGGAAAAAGGCATGTCTTTCAGGAACCTCTTTGCTTCCCCCTGCAGAGCAACCACCAACCTCAAGTCAGGGCCCGCACTCGGGTAGAGACAGTTGACCACGACTCCGGTAAAAGATCACCACAGGAAGCTACTATTATTGGCCCTCCAATACCCCTGCGGGCGGTTACCCGAGGAGATAAGCTCTCTTGGCAGCCTCGTTAAGGTTTCCCCACAAAGTACCGGCGGTTGGGATCCCAGGTCCATTTATAAATCGGCACAGCTCCGGTATCCGTGACCCCCTCCCCCCAGGAGAGAAGAGGCAAGGGAATCATGCAGGAGTAGAGTGCGGGCTGTTACCGCGCAGTGCCGGTACAGTCCTTCCAATTCTGGTGCCCTTGCAATGTTGACGGCGGCACCGTACACCTTAGAGCCTTTATCATAGGGCATCACTCAGGAAATGGTACGACCTGGCGCTGCGCCTTTATGAATGGGCCGGGTTTACATCATATGGGTTTAGGGTTGAGTTTTGGGCCTGTCTCATGCCTAGGTCTATGGCACATGTGACTTATGTACAGTACTACCTTGTCGCTTGTAAGATGTACTCGAGTATAGTATCTTGGGCACCAGGTGTAGTCTACATAGAAATGGGGGCACCCAATTGGCTAGTTAAACACTAATTTCTGAATTGTGGTATCAGGGCCTAGTCTCCTCGATTGTTGGGACATCCCTGTTCAGCCGGTGGCACTGATTGATACGGTGGCTAGCTTCGTAGCGGTAACCCAAGCTCTTGCATCTGAGTGAAGGATAGGCTATTCCATGACATTCGGGTATGGTATGGTATCATCACCAAGCTTGTAGTATGACATTTAGCAGAAATCACGCTCGACCTGTAGAAATTCTGGAGATGTTTTCAAAGATTATTATTTCCAGATTCAGGTGGCCTATCACTCCAGGGCTATATCTGCGAGAGGGTGTATACGAAAAGCCGCCGGTAAAAGAGAAAAGAAGCTAGCTAAAGATTTACAAAAAGGAATTTGGGAAATAGGAAAGCAAATAGCTCACGGCATTTGGTCGCAGTTCCCAAATCATCCATCTGTGGGCTAAGAATAGTTAATGTAGAGATTTCTTCATCATCTCTTCAAAGACGAAAGTTTCAAAGGACAAGAAAACCGTTACCACATGAAAAATAGAGATCGGTCCCGCTACTCGGCGATTTCACCTTCTTCACTCTCCTCATCCTTATCAGCTTGCACCTTATCCGCTAGTTTGACAAGTTGTTTAATACGTGGGGGAGACCGAGCGTCCCAGTTGCCGGGAGTTCTATCCCTCGAGTTCCTCTCTCTCGGGGTTCTATCTCGTGGAGTACGCTCACGCCTAGATCTCTATATCAACAGGTTTGTATTAGCTCCGGAACAATCACCAAGCCTTACAGATTCCATGACAAACCTTCGAATCGCGCCTACCATCTTCACTCTCCTCAGCTGGGCTTAACCCCCTGGGCCTCCGCCGGGCGCGATACTCATCATCGCCCCTGGTCCTGTACAGTCTTTCTCTCTCTTCCTCTCTCTCTCTGCGCTCACGATCATAGACACTCTCCTGCCTATCGCGCCCATGCCTGCTCTCCTCTCTGCCCCCTCTCTCAGAACGATGATGGGAATTGCTCCTACCAGTGCTTCCTCTATGTTGGTACTGTCTCTCCCGTTCGCCAGCAGCCCTCCTTCTCTCAGCCTCATAAGAATCTACTTCTGGTGAGCGACTTAGCGGATGAGAATCACGATGATGTCGGGATGACGCTGCAGGTTTATGGTAGGACCTGGTCGAGTCATGGCCGTTGCGCAATTCGGGTTCACCACGGTAAGATCTTGTATCCCTGTCTTTATCACGCACTCTTTCCCCACGATCCTTTCTGTCACGCTCCTTTTCCCTATCATCATGCTTCTCCTTCAACCGGCGGATATACTTATCAAATGCCGTACGACGCGACTCTTCTGACTCAAGAGCCTGAAATTCCTCTAATTTCTGAATTCGAGGTCGCACTTGCTCCCACGTATCCGAAATTTCGACTGCCGGTTCAAGGTGTTTGATCGCTGAGCGAAGTGCATCTGTGCGGCGGCGCTGCTGGCGTTCGTGTTGGTGGCGGTCGTCTTCCAACCGTTTGACGATCTTCTCGCGGAGCTATGGAGTGTTAACTGTGCCCAGTAAACCAAGAAATTAAGACATACCCTGTCGAACAGAGCCGAAACTGTTTCACGGTCATACTGTGAGGTACGAGAGTCAGACTGAAGCAAATTTGAAAATTCTTCAAGAGTAGTTTGTTCCCTAATTTCAAATCGCTTTTCCTATATCCGTTGTTAGCAACTACCATCATGGCTAGGATCGGAACAAGGAGGATAGCTTACATCCAGTATATCCATAACCAAGTTCCTCTTCAGCCGAAGCTCTCGCTCAATTTCTTCCATTATATCCCAAAAGAGATCAAGCGGGGTAGATCCTGGTTGGCCAAGCATGTTAAGGTATCTCTCATCATCTTTGATGGATGGGTGAATATGTTTCCATTTCGTTCCCACACGGATTTCACCTTTAGACCGGAGCTGAGCCAATAATGCCTTCATTGAGAGGATGCGTTAGTAAGATCAAAGAGCGTCGCTGGAATGATAATTTAAGTAACTTACAGAGAATGCTTCCCGATTCTTCCTCTCTTTCCGATTCTTCATGTTCTTCATTTTTTGCCTTTTATCATTGAAGGCCCGCTCGAGTACTTTTATATGATTCTCGAACGCGTTCAACACGTCAAGCTTGGACAGTGCCTGGAACTTTTGTTCAGACTGAAAACGCACATTCTGGTGGATAATCGCCTGGGCTTCTGACCAACGTGTATATGGCTCTAGATCAAGCGATTTGAGCAGCCCGACCAACTCCTCCGAGGCCTCCTTTCTATGCTGGTGTTCGCGTTCTTGCTCGGCCTTGCGAAGCTCGATAATATATTCGTCAAACAACTGACGGCGCTCTGTCTCGTCAGAAGAGGAGCGGAAAATGGTTTCACCTTCAATCATGGGACGGGCAGTCCTATATAAAGTTAGAGAAAATGGGTTGCTGAGAGAGAAATGGGTATTGTGCTTACCTCCATCTGGTATAATATTTAATTTCTGGGTGGCTCTTAAGCATTACTGCGAAGTCCTGTCTCAACTTTGTAATCCTATCTTTGGCCTTCTCATGTTCTTGCTGCTTTAATTCAACGATATACTTCTCAAAGACGGCCTTCCTATCCTTCGGATCCTTTAGAGCCCGATATTGGGGCTCCTTAATGATTGAGCGCATAGTCTGTTCCCATGTCCAATCCGGGGCGACACCACTTCGACGCAAGAGCTTTACAAAGGCTGCCTCCGCCTCATCATGGGTAGAATATTGAGGGCCTTCTTTATCATTACCGAGCGAGGATGGGAGAGCCATGGATTTGGCGACGTTGTCGCCACCCGGTCCTGAATCCGGACCATGTTGGCCTTGGATTGCAACCTGACGTTCATTGTTCTCATAACTGTTATTAAAGTGCTGGGTACCCCCAGCGACAAATGTTTGCCTATTTGTTTATTGTTAGCCACCACTCGAGTTAGTGACATCTAGGTTAGCTTACGGTGTATGTGACAGCGCTTGCGACTGAGAGCTTCTCTCAAGGGCCGCTTTATAGGCTTCGGGCATTTCCCAGGTTGTCTGTCTCGTTTCCGCATGATACCTATATTGAAAAATAGCAAGCATCAGCGATCTCTTCTCTCCATCGGGAGAAGTGCGGGCGCAGCGCGACAAACCAATAAGGGCGACCATCTTCAGTCTTGTGCTGTTTCCATGGTGAATCTTGAAGAGCTCTCTATTGGGTTTGTTAGCACTGTTGTCATGCAAATATCTTTTCCTCGTAAGTTCGGGAAAATGTACCTCAGCTAGAGTCATGAGCTCAACAGGTTTTGTCCATTGCGTAGCTTTTGTCTGAACATTGTAATAATAGACACGACCCTCAGGATTTTTTGCCTCCTGCCACAGGGCTGACATGATGTATCAGAGATGTTAAAGGTTGACAAAGAAAATACGACGCGTATAGGTTGATGAGGTTCAAGTTTGGAGACGGGTGGGGGTGAAAAGAGAGAGAAGAGATGTGTCGTGGTGGTGGTGGTGGTTGTCTCGCTGCCTCAGGCAATGGCAACCAATATTTTTTCCTTCCTTCAGCAGGGAAGGGGAAAAGAAAAAAAATGAGAGAAATAGAAGCGCGTCTGCGCAAAAGATCAACTCCTGATTGGGCACATCTTGGGTCACAAATTCTATGTCCAGGTCAAACTCACGTGCTCAGAACCTCTACTCGAGTATTCTCAACTCCACAGAGCCTCTGCGCTGTATGTCTCTTCTCCGAGACAGAATACGGAGTCTGTCCAACAAAAGAGGCGAGAATCAATTAAATCACACTTCTACCGGGTACTGATACAAAATCGAATACCGAACCCGCGGTGATACTCCACTAATCATACCCACCCTGAGAAATCGATACTTTTCGGAAACATATCCGGTTCCGGCCAACTTTGGGCCTCTCTTTTCTCTGTCACCCCTCTAAACAATGCCTACAGCAGCTCCTCGAAAGAAAACACATGCCCGTACAAACACGGTTGAGCTCCAGGAATCAGCTCGTCTAGAGCTTGTCGTTCCTCAAGCATCAGATCTAGATATCTCTCGGGCAATAGATGAAGCGCTCAAGCAAGACAAACAGCAAGTCTCGACTGCTGATGGTGGGATTTCAGCTGTTTCTGCGATCGAACAGCGCAAATCTCTTTTCTACGGTTTGCCGCTCTTCTCCTATGTAATTGAAGCGGGGATCATTTGAGAACTAAAATCCAGTTTTTCGCTATAGATGAAACCCTGCCGGTATTCGTGGTCCTTCAGCTTCTAATCCCCTTAGAAGATAGTGTCTACGAATCCTACCTCTCTCGTCTCGCCGTTTCTCTTGAAGTAGCCGCTGTAGATGGCCAACGGCAGCAGCAACAGCGGCAGCCACAATATGGGGGAAGGAATGTGGAGACAATCCATCTACTATTCCAAACCGTGGTAGATGAAAACGAGACAAAGCGAATCGTCATAGACAACGGTGCACAGAGACTAGCAATATGGAAGATTGACGTGCCCCTAGGGCATCCCCGAGCCCGTCTCAACAACCCAAAAGTTGTATTGACGGCCTCGGCCACCATACGTCCGGCTGAGCTTCATAAGCCCGTTGTCGAAGATGAATATCTCTCGACTAGACAGCCTGTCGGAATTAATCTACTCGAGTCTTTTGCCCAAGATCCATACCTATCCACAGTTGCTCCTCGGCTTTCTGCTTCAAGAGTTTCCCGGGTGATACCTGTGACCCAGACGCCACAGCAAGCTCTCCGCCCCTTCGGCTATGCTGCGAAGCGCAATTTCAACATTTACCCTGCCATTAATATCCGACTGCGCTACTCCCGTATCTTTTCCGGGACAAAGCAGACTATCATTGCTTCTCTGGATTTGGAAGTGACCCACTTCAGTGAATGCGATGTAACTATAGAGAGTGTTGAAATCGCACTGTCTGGCGGGAAAGCCGACCCCCTGACAGATTCGCCATCTCCTCCTTTACCTATAGAGTGTCGACCACGAGATGATATAACATTCTTATTTGTCCTAACACCAACCGATCTGCTCCCCACATCTGGTTCGCCAGCCCCAACATCATCTAATTCACCAATACGCCCTATTTCCGTCACCTTACGAGCAACCGCCCACCTCTCGTCAATATGCCATCCTAAGATATTTACAAATTGGACTACAACCGTGGACTTTTCCCCACCGCAAAGCCCCGCCTTCCAACCCTCGCCAGGTATCCAGCGTGCCCATCGGCCACCCTCCCTGGGAAGCATTATCCATGGTGCAACCGTTTCATCATCGGCCGGGATCCGTCCAGTCCATCAGCCTGCCGCCCCATCCCCTGCTCTAACCTTTACACCGCCAAATCATTCCACCCCCTCTTTTGTAGCGAACCCGGCACCCGAGAGCACTCCAGGCCTGACAATAACATTCTCTGGCCCATCAAGAGTGTATGTCGGTGAGGTCTTCGTCTGGACCGTCTTTGTTGTGAATCGCTCCCAGCGAACCCGAAAGCTTGCGTTAATAGTTCCGCCGAAACGCCGGAAGGCCGGCGAGGGGAAGTCGCTTCCTCCGAGACCTGCCGGAGGCGAGGACGTAACAGAGGCGGTTCTAGATGAGGCGGTGGTGTACCAGACGCATCGGGCGCAGTACTTGGAACCGGCAGAACTGGTGCCGCTGGTTAATGATGTTAGGGTTGGGTGAGTTGTTCTACCTCTTTCATGAGACTATGCTTGGATACTAACATCCTGCTAGACCATTATTGCCCTCCGCCTGCCACACGGCGGAACTCCGCTTCATTGCACTGGCGACGGGTGTGTTGAATGTAGAAGGCGTAAGAGTTTTGGATATGATCACGAACGAAACGACAGACTGCAGGGAGTTACCAAGTATTGTTTCCGTTGGGGAGAGGTAAAATGGATATCTGGGAAGATACGATAGAAGGAAGGAAAGAAAGAAAAGGAAAGGAATGACGGAATTAATAATGCTTACTTCTTGGCGGGGGCTTTACGTTGTAGAATACCAATAGCGCTTCCGAGGTGGGTTATCTCATCCTTAGTATCATGTCTATAGAATTGCCTGATGGTGGCCATTGGGTACGCACGAGGGGAGGGAGGTTGATGACGAGTGATACGTTATGAATATCAATGGGGGCTGTTATGACATTAGATCTTGGTAAAGTGGGCTTAGGGACATGCCGCGTTTCAAAGTCCGTCTAAAGATTCCCGGGACTTTGAAAAAACCATCATTAATTTTCAAGTTTGCAGCAATTAATCCCTGTCTGCCCATATTGTACCAGTGCCGTACGTCGCTACCCGGCAACCCCATCTTAACTCATCATCCCAGTCACCAACCGACATCACGACTCTTGGCAAAGGAACCACACCTACCGGTATCTCCAAAACACCCCGCCAAACACCCACAATCAAAACCAAACCCTCTATAATCCCATCTATAATACCCATCTTCCCACCACCACCACCGAAACAACAACAATGGTACCCTTCCCCCCGCACACAAATTGAGCTACCAAAAACTAACAACTCCCAGGGCGGCGGCGGCGGCAAAATCCCGTAACTTTCCTTCTCCCTCTCTCCATCCCTTCACCCCACCCCACCCCCTGCGGGCACTAACTTCCATCACAAACAAAGTTACCCAAAACACGTCTGGTCCCCCAGCGGCGGCTGGTACTCTCAGCCCAAGAATTGGAAAACGAATACCGCCATTATGGCCACGGTGATCGCGGGCATCGTGGCGATTGCTTGGAAGACGAGCGCGGAACGGGAGTATAGGTATCGCATGCCGGATCCTGGGCGGTTTTTTCCGAGTCGTAGTATGTTTTTCTTTCTTTCTTTCTTTCCTTCCGTCCCTTTTGGTTGGTTGGTTGGTTGGTCGGTTGAATGGGGGATAGGAGATGGGGCTAATGGGGGGGGGGATAGATTGGTCGAAGCAGATCCGGGACTTTGAGGCTGGGAGGGAATAGTAAGGGGTTACGGTGTATAGGTTAGGTTAGGCTAAGTGGAATAGACGCTTTTATTTTCTTACGAATAGGGGGCGGTGGTGAGTTTGAAGCCTAGCTTGATTTCAAGACACAATGACCGAATATTCGGCCGAGGGCGTTTATGCGACATACAAAGTGAAGTGAAGAGAAGGGAAGGCGAGCTACAATGACAGGATGAAACGCAAGACAGGCAAGACAAAGGCGAGGATTATTCTTTTGGTGAAAGCCAGACTGAATTGAACTGAACAAGTAACACCAAAACGCAGTGCAGTATATTATTCCCCCCCCACGCCCACCCACCCACCCACACCGACTGCCCACCTCCAATTTCGTGAAATCGTCATATAGAGAGTGGAAATGATTTTGTCCGGTTTTATTTTATGCCCCCTTCCCAACGCCCGAAGTTAAGATGAGCGCAGAGAGGAATTGCAAGGCGTAGCTGTAGAAGAACAGGAACCATGTTCTTCTCTTTTTTCTTTGGATTCTGGGGACGGTGGAGGAGGAAGTGTATACCCCTCTGCCTTCTTGTGGGTTGTTTTCTGATGGGAGGAGAACGTATTTCAAGCTTCGGAGCTATAGAATTATTAGTGGCACTGATATAAACGAGTAGGGAAAGGAGGGTCTCCCATACCAAGAAGAAAGCATTCCCCGCGAAAAAGTACAAAAACACGGACCAGCCAAGAAACCCATTCTGCCCCAGAACTTCTCCGATTAGGATCGTCATGATAACGCCAAAGAATTTATACCCCGAGTACCCCAGCAAATCCAACAGCTGGCCTTCTCCATTGCCATTACTAATGCTCAGTAAGTAGACCCCCAGCTTCATGATCGCGATTTCAAGCACCATGATGACAAAGCTGGTAGAAGCCGTCTGGGCGAGTTGCTTGGGGTGAAAATTCCCCGAAATTCCAGAGATAAAGGAGTTCAGGAGAATATAAGTGACAATGGACATGACGGGGATGTATAGATCGGGAGAGTTGATGTCCTCGCGCGGGGGTAGGTAGTAGTACTCTAGCGGGCCACCGGGGGTAGTGGACGACCGGGTAGACGAGACGCGGAACCACGGAGTATGTCGGTACGGGAACAGCAGCAGCCGGAGCTTCTGTAAAACGTAGGTATTCGTTACAGCAAAGTACGGTCGTAGGGCGGATAAGTAGCGGTTGATCTAGCATTTACGTCAGTCTCCTTCTTGCTCACTTCCCTTCCCTTTCTTGCCTCTAGAGTGCTAGATGGAGGGAGCTAGGTGGGGTTACGTTTTTCTCGGCATAGTCCGTTCCGCCTGACATTGCGGCCTTTGCGACCGACAGGCCCATCTGCGCTGTTGGGTCTGCTAGGAAGCTGCTGGGTCCGCCGCCACCGCCCCATGATGGGTATGCCGCGGAATTTGGGTGGAGAGTTGCGCCGTTAGAGTAGCTCGTGGAAGCGTCGTAGGGGGATGAGTAGTAAGAGTTTGACGATGAAGGCGGCGGTGGTGGTGAGTGCATGACCGGAACCGTCACAGGCTTTTGGGGGACCGGATGGTGGAGCGGAGGGGTCTTTGCTGGGTAGATTGAGCGCTGCATTTTGGTGCTAGTGCTATGTCGATGCTTGGTGTTCTCGAGGAGAAGGTAGTATTTGTAGGCAAGGGATGACGAGAACAAAGGTCCGCCTGAAGGGTGTTTGTGATACAAAGGGGGTGCTGTTAGGGATCGGGAGTGAACAGCACTACCGTATCAATTAACGACAGAGGTGTTGGTGAGGGCGGGGTATCGGTGTCGTAGTATTCGGGCAGGGTAGTGGGGAGGAAAACGAATGAGTGGAAATAAGAAATAGACACGTTCCCCCCTTCGGAATTTCTTTCGCTTCTTTCCAGGGGAAGCTCGATAATAAAATAAAATAGCGAGTGGTTTGTGTTGCAGGCGCGTGAGGCTGAATTTGGCCATTGCTTCGGGCTTGGGCCCGGAGCTGGCGCCAGTGAACTAACGAGCCTCATTTAGACTAGTCCTCCACTTCTTTGTTTATCAGATCTTATCAACGGATCATTGTTATTCCAGCTCGCAACGCAGCCTTCGTTTCCTTCTCTCCGCTCTTTGCTCATCTGTGTCGCCTAAACCCTCTATTCGCTTCCTCAGATTACTCCCTTAAAGATGTCTGACAGGGAGACGAAGGATATTCCAATACTATTTCTCAAAACCCGCTCTCAGCCCCACGAGCAATACAACGAGCTCTTCGCCTCCAACCCACTAGACAATGCCGTCTTCAAGCCACTCTTTATTCCAGTCCTCAAACATCACCATGTCAACCTAGATAGTTTGAAAACCCATCTCATAACCAAATTCGATTCCGCAGATCCTGATTCATACGGAGGCCTAGTAATAACATCTCAGCGCACCGCTGAAGCCCTCTCAAGCATAATACCCGTCCTCCCGCCAACAGTCCTCCAAAACCTGTTCGCAAACACAAAGGTATGGGTTGTCGGCCCTGCAACCGGCTCAGCACTCATCAGGCTAGGGTTTGCAGCATCAAACGTCCTAGGCCAGAACTCCGGCAATGGGGAAGCTCTCGCGAAATTGATCCTAGGATCCTACGAGTCCCGGCCAAAACCGCTACTATTTCTCGCGGGAGAGACCAGAAGGGACATAATTCCCAAGACACTTTCTACAGCTCCTGAAGGGAGGAATATTACGGTGGAGACGTTGACGGTATACGAGACTATTGTGGACGAAGGGTTCGAGACTGAGTTTGGGAAGGCGATCGAAAAGAATAAAGACACGACTAGATGGATTGTTCTATTCTCCCCTGCGGGAGCGGATATAGCAGTTGACGTCTTGGCGAAGCATCTCACTTCTCTCTCTAGTGGATCATATCTAGCCGCTATTGGCCCCACAACAGAGAAGCACCTTGTCGATAAGTTATCTCAGAAACCGGACGTTGTTGCGGAAAAGCCAACCCCTCAATCGTTGTGGGAGGGGATTCGGGCGTTTACTCAACGAGACAGGGTTAAGAGAGATGATGTTATTATCGGTGATGATTGAAAAAGACATTATGCAATTCTCTGAATATATACTCACAATCCCACATTGTAAGCTAATTTATGCCCTAAGCACACGCATATGCACCCAAGCAAATAAGTAAACAAGTAAGTAAGCCATACTGGATAGATCTCAGACGTGATCCGAATACGAAATTGGTCAAACATAGCCCCCCACCCTTACAGTAACACCCTCCAAACAAACCCATCCCAACCCCCTATTCAGACATGGTCCACAACCCGCGCATCTAGACTCCCGAGCAGGATCCTGGCTATGCTCGAAAGAATACCGGACAACAGCTGCCCCCTTCCTTGACCTTTGTGCCTACCCATGCTGCTGATCTCAATGTCGGGTGTGTTGAAATTGAGCCTGTGTAGGGCAGTGGAGAGTATAAGATCCCCAGGTTTTTGTGATATTAGGGTAGTCCGAGAGGAGTGAGAAGGTATGTAGGCGGTACTGTGCTAACACATACACCCGCCTCCATCCGTGGTATAATACTACTAGTAGTCATATCCCGACCACCCACACCTCAACTATACAAACCAGGGGGAGTAAAGTAAAAATATCATTTGAGAAAACTAAGTCCCCCAATCTTTATTTAGTACAGGTACTGCACTTCACCTCCTATCTTGGTTAGGCCCCCTCACCCTCTCCTTATATACTTACCGGTCGGCGACAGGCGGGATATGGCAAGGCTGGGTACTTTCTGATTGATAGTGGTCGCTGGTGTCGCACCACTATATATTAAGTTGGTATCTATGCTTCTAGTAACTTCTAGCCTTAGATTGATTTGAAAGAGGGATAGGTGGTATGAGGTTTGTGCTGCTGTGCCTGGGTTGAGTGGAGTTGCAGAGTAGTCATGGATTGTCACTCGGTGGGATAATTAGAACGCTATTGTTAAGGAGCAGTAGCCTAGTGTCAGCTTCCTACTCACTATTGCGGGTATGAGCGCGTACGTGGAGGTGGGCATTCCGCCTAGTTCCTTACGTTACAGAAGTGGGATACATATACCGTTCATGTTTCTCTTAGTTAGGTAGTAAACTCAACCGACAATCTCCTGCTACTATAGGACTAAACCTTCACTCCCGAAAAAATGCTAGTTAGATACCATATATTGTCTTCTATTGTTCGCAAATAATACCTTTGTCTGATATGTTGCTTTCCCACATCATTATTCTATATTGGGTTGCATTCCTTTACATAGTGGGGAAGTTTTAATCGGGTCTCGATTATTCCGCAGCTATTTCGTATAAGTCGGGTATCTTTATACGATACTCTTCAGGCTTGGAGGCGTATACCGGCGTGGAACTAATGATGCATTATGGGCTGAAGATAGGGAACAGGTTTCTTCTTCTCATGAAGGACGAGGTCACTGATGTGTACACTTTCAGCCCTCAGGCCCTTTCTTTCTGGTTATCGTAGGTTATCGAAGTCGTTTGAGTTAAAGCTACCAAAAATACCACCGTTCTTCTTGCAGGTATTCGAGCTTATTTCAACAATGCTGGGCGATGAGATGATGGGTTTATTTGGGAGCTGCTTGCTTGGGGTCAGTGTTTGTAGTGTGGTTAACTATGTAATTAGAGTGTCTTTCTGGATTAATGTTAGCCTGTACTTTGGATTTTTGTTTTCAACGGCAGGCACATTTGCCGGTTGGTAGGCGGGTATAATGGAGGGATCATTTCATCGATAAGCTAGCATAATATTATAATATAATATATGCACCAATATGAAGGGTGAAGGTAGAACTTTAGAGTAATTATTTTCTCCTGTCCCACATGTATAGTATCCTCTTTTATGTACCGTACTACGAGTTTGAGGAGTAAGTTCTGTTTATCTGATAACGCGACTAGATGTCGAGGTGTTAAGTTAGTACAGTACCAGGCGTGATAGGAATGAACGGGGAAGCTGGACTCGAAGGATAATGGTAATTGGTTGAGTAACTTGAGTTTCCCCTACTTCTGTGTGTCCCCTTCTAAGCTATGATCCGTCCATAGTGCTTAGCACTACACCAGCCCTAACACCTATCCTCTACCGAACCCTAGGTCCCAGCTAGTTACATAGAATATCACTACAAGGCGGATCTTATTTCAGCATCATGTGTTTATCCTAGCTGTACTTGTCCGGCACCTGCTAATCCTATTCCTTCACTTCGCACTATTTGCACCTTGCTTTTCTGGAAAAATAAAATAAAAGCACGTTTACAAGGGAATAAATAGGGAGAGTGTAGCTTGCTAGAGTGAGAATGGCAAGAACGTTAATGGCTCTCCGGGCCCGCAGTTGGTTTCTAAGACAAAGGGAGCAAAAGGAATATTTTCTATTCTCTTCCACCGCCCCGCCGACCGCCAGCCTTAAGGCCTAGAGTCGGGTTCTACCATCTGGTCATAACAGGATTGATAAGCCCCACAGCTCTATTGATAAAGGCTGGATTCTCCACTCTCCCAGTCCCCATAGGCCAGGATTTGTTTAGTTCTCTTGCTGAAAGCACGGCAACTCTAGAAAGGTGGGTGGAATGCAAGGGAGGAAGAAGAAGAAATTTAATAATATCATGTGCAAAATACCACGACTAGCTAAAGCTTTATGGTGGGCAAATGCTTAGGGGGGCAAATGCCAACACTCGAGGTCTCGAGTGGGTCCTTGTTGGTGTAGGGAGTACTATCCCCACTGCCCGAAGCTTTGTCCACCTATTTTCCTGGCCCTTGAAATTAGAGAATTTACCCGTTTGCCCATGAAGCAATTGGTACTTTTTCATCATACGGGCATCGCGGTATAGCTTCTCACTCGTTAGAAAAAAATTAAAAAAAGGTCTCAAAATCCATATTACGACACCGTATAGCATGGAGGCAGATAGTAAGTCATGCCCTACCTCCCACCACACCTAGAGGACCAGCTCCCAAGGCCGATGAACAGATTTGCCCAATCAGCTGCTCGAGTGAGTCGAACTAGCCCTTTACACTATAAGATTCCCACACGACCCAAAGCTGGCTAAGCTACTGAGTGGAGCTAAGCATGAGGACTCGGCCTAGGCAGAGACAGCAGCCCTAGTGATCACAGGACCCTACAGAAGGGTAGACAGCTTTTTCGGGCATGGCCTACAACTTGACAGATATAGCGCAGCGAACCCTTCCAACGGCAGATGACTCCAATTGATCCATCCAGTGGGGCAGCTCCGCTAAAGACAAATTGTGAAGGGGCGCCCCCAACCCCACCCCCGACTAGCCCACAGCAATCGAAGAAGAGATGCTAAAAGTTTTCTGCACGCAACCTTCACTGCTGGAGTCTGAAACATCTGCGATCTGGGTGCTCAAGAGGTGCTTCAATTTCTAAAGTGCTGCAGTGCGGATAAGATTCTTTCCGCAGTATTGGCATTGCGCTCCTTTCAGCAAAGCTTCTTGAACCAGCTTAGTATGCCCATACAACTCCACTCTCACACTCTCCGTCATGTTCTGTCTTTATCCCTAAGGTCAGAATCCTCCCTCACCACCGACTGTCCCCCGCGTGACTCTGGATGGTCGTGAGCTCTGGCGGTGTCGTATATGAGTAGAAGGCCATCCTGTTAAAGTTTATCCCTAGTAGCACCTTGACCACCAGGGGCCAACAGACGGTCTTGTGCGTGGCCGTTGATTTACTCGGTTTGTGTTGGCCTTCGGATGCCCTAGCAACAGACTGGCCATTGTAACTTAGGGTAAACTGGCACATAAGCAGCAGCTGGGCGTTTAGTCCACAAAATTGGCAGCGTTGATGTGCACGTCTGCCTGCGTGAGTAGAAATCTAACGTTGTTGAGTCGGTCGTTCTGAGCGATAGCATCGAAGAGTGTTTGGAGGGTCATGTTGATTCCCAAAATCTTATCATTGATAGACCTATTCTCTCTACAGGACATGATGGTTGTTTTCTCGCTAATACCGGTGACGGGCTCTCTTTCTACTGCCCTTTAGTTGGATGATATGTCGCGCGTGCCGTATTCACCTGCGTGAGTGTGGTTGTGACCTTCTATGATACCAAACCGGACAATAAATCGATGGTGAATTGCTCTGAGGATATCGTGCTTAATGGAATGAACAGGGACAGAACAAAAGAGGAAATGCTGGACCCAATTGCAATAGAACGCGAACGACGTCTATTGGTTGATTGCCTGGGCGTTCATTGTCTGTTGTCTAAGTACTCGTACAGTAAGGAAAGAGAGAGGTGGCTTATATGCAGAAAACTCTGCTACCGTAAAAACTCGGTCATAGCGAACTCGCCTGGGCTGGTCGTGCAGCAATTATCTGCGCTTTGGATGGCCCAGGGGGACGTCCGAAGAGGTTTGCTTATGTTATCTGGCCCTGTTTGCAAGCTCTCCATCAATCAGAGGGTCTGATTTCGATGCACGACCAGCCCAGGCGAGTTCGTCATGACCGAGTTTTTACGGTATATACAACACAGGGTTTTTAGTGGGCGCGCAAACGTTCTCCCGACTGCTGAAACTACCCTATGAGAGCACCCTACACGAACCTTGAACTCTACTGTACGTGTACGCTGTATAAGAACAGTAACCAAAATAGTTCCAGCTCTAAATCAACAGTTCGGGTTAGCTCTGTGTAACACTGAGCAAGTTGGCAAAACTAAGATGCCTTTTTGCCAAGGATTGCTTGCGGGAGGACGCCACAGGGCTCCCTTCCCCTTTTTTTTTGTCCTCTTTGCCTGCACGTGAATTTCGGGACAAAAGCTGTTTGCTTACTGCTTCTTTCCGATACTTATTAAGACCACTCCCTGAGAAGCAAAACAAAAAAGCATCCTGCAAATTCTCCCTCCCTTCCTCTTTTTAATCAGCGCCCTTCGAAATATAAAGCTTAATCATGACATCTACCAAAAGGCAACACCTTAAGAACGTTCTCATTGTCGGTGGTTGCGGCTTCCTCGGTCAACACATCGTCACTTTACTCAAAGAACACCATCCAGAATGTGAGATATTCGTAATGGACCTGCGCCTTTCTAACACCCTACCTGGCATCACATATCTTGAGGGCGACATTACCTCACGCGAGTCGGTTGATTCCGTCCTGAACAAGGTGAAGCCGGAGGTGGTCATTGACACTGTTTCCCCAGTGCATGGGTTGGGCGAGGCAGTCTACTACAAGGTCAATGTGGACGGCACGAAGGTTCTGCTAGAGGCATCAAGCGATGCTGGTGTGAAGGTTTTTGTCTTCACAAGTTCGGCGAGTGTGGTGTTTGACGGCGCGAGTGACCTTATTAGTGTCAATGAGAGTGCACCAATCGCTTCGCCGGCAATGGACCCCTACACAGAAACTAAGGTGGGTTTGGCACAAGCTTTATTTGTTTTATCAACCATTCGTTAATTAAACCCATTATTCTAGGCAATTGGCGAAAAGATGGTGCTGGAAGCCAACCGCAAGGGAGGGATGTTTACAGTCGCATTGAGGCTTTCCGGACTTTTCGGGTTCGTCCAATACCGATTCTAAAAAGCCTAGAGCTGAGAACCAACTAACCTGACATTCATTGGGCACCAGGCCAGGTGACCGTCAACTCATTCCCGGAATGCTAGGTGTGTTGGCCCGCGGCCAAACAAAATTCCAGATTGGCAGCAACGAGAACCTCTTCGATTTCACCTACATCGTCAACGCAGCCTGGGCGCACATCTTGGCTACCGAGAAGCTTATAGCCTTATCTCCGAATACCCCCAAGACACCAGAAACCCCTGATGGGGAGACCTATTTTATTACCAATGGAGAACCATGCTACTTCTGGGACTTTCCTCGAACGATCTGGGCTATTAGAGGCCATGTTGCGCCATTCCATATCATGATGCCTGCAGCTGTCGGTGTCGCTATGGGTGGTGCAGCAGAGCTTTTTGCCTGGCTTCTCAATAGAGAGCCGGGCCTCAGTAGGTTTAGGGTTAGATTTAGTTGCTGGAATAGATATTTTGATATTCGGAAGGCGAGACAAATGCTGGGGTACCAGCCACTTGTCAAATTATATGATGGGCTGGTGGAAACTCTCAAGTGGTTCGATGAGCAAGAGAGGGTGGAGGCAGCGAAAAAGGGGCAATAGACAAGTGAGGGAAAAGCAGTCTGATAGATTCTTGAAGGCGTTGTTGCAAGTATCTTTATACCTTTTAGTGGCGTTACTCTAGCTAAAGCATAAACTTTCTACAAGTAATAGATGATAGAATTTGGTGATTTTTTGTAACTACAGTACGACACGGATAAGTAATAATTGGTTCTTAAAAGCTAAAAGATATCCGATGATAGCCCACATTATATTTTACCGCCAAAGATATATCTTATGAGATACAGTATCACTTTAGGCGTCTAAATATTCTTCGCCGTATCGCAACCTATACAAGTAAATCTTCTCATGATTAGTTTAACATCTGATGAAATCCACACCAATCTAACACGATTCCATCCCGATTCTAAGGCCAACGGGTACTGTACCACTTAAGCGGCTCTGCTCCAAGCCCTACTTGATCCTAGCCAACCACAGCCGCCAATTCGAGCTACGCCAAGACTAAACCCCTCCCCTAGTCCGATATTTCTTTTCTAGCCTAAAAACCCTTGCCCTATTAGCCTATTAGACTCCGGCAATGGTGGCCGCCCCCACTGTCAAACTCACCCACCAGTCGACTCATCCTCCTCTTCTCCCACATCTCTTCTTCCACTTAATTTCATCCTTCATCCCCAATCTTTCTAACACCGCCTTCAAGCTTTGTTAATTTTCTCCGAATATTTTCTCATAATTTGCCCGTGAGCTTAAGAATGGAGGTTGTTATCGAGAAGGCGGCAGAGGCTCCTAAGGTAGAAGTGAAGCAGGAAGAGCCTGTTGAGCATAAGCCCGTCGAGGATGCCGTCGAGCCGGCTGTTGCAAAGGACGAACAAGTCAAGACTGAGCCCGTGGAGCAGCCAGAGGATGAAAGCACTGTTGTTGAGGAAAAGGATAGCATGACAGTGGAAACTAAGGAACTAAATGGGCTCCAGAAGAAGAAAAGAGAAAACATCAAATTCGACGCAACTCTTCTCCCGGAGTCTGATGACCCAGCAGAAGTCAGAAAGCAGGTACAATAAAAAATCGCTCCTTCTACTTGCACTGTTCTTTTGTTTTTATTTTGTTCCCGCGCATTACTAACAGCCATTGAGTTTAGGTCGAATTTTACTTCTCGGACTCCAACCTCCCCTTTGATAAATTCCTCTTCGGCCTTGTAGGCAAAGACAATCGCCCAGTCCCTCTTAAGCTTATCTGCTCCTTCAAACGCATGCGCCGCTTCACAAACCCGGAGGTCATCATTAATGCGCTGCGCGAGAGTGAAGTATTAGTCATCGCTGGTGACGTTGGAGAAGAGACTGTTCGGCGGAAGACTCCATTAGTCGTCAATGAAGTTGAAAAGAAAGAGGATGACGCAGAGGACAAAGATTCCAAGGATAAGTCTGATCAGCGGGGACATCAACTTACCCGCCGTCAGGCCTGGGATGCGGATGTTACTGGTGGTCGGAAATTCGAGGACCCAACCATCCCAAGAAGTATTTACGCTGTATGACACATCTTCCAATGTTTTTAGTTTTTGCGTGTGGGTGCTTACACATGCTACTCGCCATGGGAAAACAGAAGGGTTTTGGCGCCGAAACCCCTGCTACTCAGATTGACCTTGAAAACTTTTTCGCTCCTTACGGGCCCATCGCGTCTGTGCGCCTCAGACGAACAACTGCCGGGATTTTCAAGGGCTCCATCTTCGTCGAGTTCAAGGACGAAAACCTCATGAAGGAATTCATAGACTTGGAAGAAAAGCCCAAATGGAACGACACCGATCTCCAATGGCTCACCAAGAAAGACTACTGTGATGGGAAAATTCAAGACATCAAAGACGGGAAGGTTCAACCAAGGGTATCGCTACCCCACAAGTCCTCCGGCAACAAGAACGGACAGCGCGGGAATAACCAGCGGGGTAGAGGCAAGGGTGGACGGGGTGGCAGCGGCGGGAGGGGTAGCGGAAAACACCGCGGCAACAACAGTAGAAGGGGAAATAGCAGGAAGGGTATGAACGACCGTGGTGGGCCACCAAAGATCAAGACTAGCTCAGGAGGTAAAGATGGGATCCCCCAAGTGAAGACAGAGGCCAAGGAGAATACCAATAACAAGCGCAAAGCGGAGGGTGGTGCTGAAGCGCACACCGAGGTTAAGAAGATCAAGCAGGAGCACGGCACTGTCCACATTAAACAAGAGACCGCTTAAACAAAACAAAACGTTCTTCTGCGCACTTTATGTATTATAGTTAGAGGTTAACTAACGTCCGCTCGGGATTGGTATTGGAGCCTGGCGGGAGCAAGGGAACAGAAAAGTAATAACGGATGATGGCTTTTTTCTCTTCTTGTTTTGTCTTTTCTCCTTATGTTTCCGGGTATTTTGATGTTTTTTCTTTCTTTTCTTTTCTCTCTTTTTTTCTCATTGTGGTTCATGCCTTTCTTTCTCAACAAAATTGTCATATAGCCCGGATTCTAACTACTTTACCGGTTATTCCGAGAATTTATCGTAGGCGTAGGTCATTCCCCCAGCGTGAGTCATTAGGTGTCACTCGTGCCAAGACTCGTTGTCAGACCTGCTAGTGACCAAAAATTGGATGGGCAAAATAGTGGTATTCGATGACACTGCTTGTATCGCTCTGTGAAACTATCCGAGTGAGAACCCTATACCCGCCAATTGGTCAGTATATCATCCACAGCACCAGAACGTATTATAGCACAAAACCGCACACTGAGGAAGGGGTTACGACTGGTAATCTAGCATTTGCATGATATTTACTATGGATCCTCCCCTCTCCTCAGCGCAAATTACCCCATCGACCCCATCTCAATCACCCATACCACCAAAAACCCCTGCACGACGAACAGTCCAACAATGAGGAAAGCGTACTGAAGTATCTATACTGGCACCATACCTCCCACCACCCTGCCCAGAGTATGAGAGAGGTGAACTACATCGACGTGAAGGTAATACCGGCAGCGTACTGTATCGTACGTACCCTACATCGAGCATTAGCACCACACCATACCCCCGGCTCAAGAACGACTACTATATAGTAGACCCCTCTTGGTAGAGTAGTTTCGAGTAATTTTCGAGTAGTAGTAGTAACCATGGGAATCTGATGGTGGTTTTTTTTTTCGAGAGTGGCGGAGATCATGGCAGCATAGTACAGGGACCGACCCTATAAAATTTTAGATTTGCCCTATAGGATTGTTTGGTGTATTGCTGTTCCTTTTTTTTTTTTTTTGCGTCCCTCTTCACTATGTTCGTTACGGCGTTAGGTACTGTATGACGAGCAGCTATAATATATCGGTCGTTCAATTCTTTACTTTCTTTCTCGGCCAGTGGGCCGAGTGGCCTCACTCATATTGGTATGCTTTTTGGCTGTTTATTTTGTTTCATTAGTTGGGTAGCTAGCTTTTTGGCAAGCTGTCCGGAGATGTTATTTACTCTTGATGATGATGAGAGGCGTAAGGTTGGGATGTTGGGCTATTTGGCGGCTTTAACGCGGTTTCTGCCGGGGGGGTCTCATAGTCAGTGGGTACCAGCTAGAGTACCGGTATGTCCCCTTCGTGGCTAATCTGGTGATGTGTTTTGTGCTGTTGAATTGATCGTAGGACGAATGAAACTGATGCGAGACGTGAAAGTAGGTCTGCTATGTACCCTCTCGACTCTGTATTCACCTCAAGCTGGGGGTGGCTAGTAGGTATCCGCTAAGAATGATACTGTAACTAGGCTTCTACTGTAGGTACAGCAATCTCCTGGTGGTTGCTGACAGCTGTCACAAGAATCTTTGTACTATTGTACACTAAATTTTTCTATCTAAAAAAGACACTCTCTGCAGTTTATCTATCGGTTCGGAGGAAGAGGAGGAAAGGGAAGGCAAAACTATACAAGAAAAGAAAAAAAAAAAGAGATGCGGGCAAGAATTTACAGATAGAAAAGAATCAAATATGATTGTGAAATTTGCAAGCTATAAACTCGACCTTCTCACGACAATAGAACCCCCGATGAACCTAACTCTACGGGACTTTGCGTAAAAAGAAACTGATAAATCCTCACCCGAGCACGAAACCGAATCATGAAAAGGTACAGGAGGGGTAAATATGGTATCTGCATTCCGACCCAGGGGAAATCCCCAATCGACACAGGGTGATGTCCAAGTGTATCGCCATGAGTAACATTCCCCGAAGGGAAGGGGCAACGGTTATTTCCACGAGGCGGTGTCTGCTAGGACTTAAGTTGTACTGGGGATTACCGCTTTGTGAGACTCTAGCAGCGCTACGATGCTTTTATGCCCGGACCGATTTGCATACTGAAGCGGTGTTTGGCCGTCATTATCTGGTTTGTCAGGGTTGACCTCTTCCCGCCCGAGTAGTATTTTCACCACTCCCTCATGTCCTTCTATAGCGGCATACGAGAGCGGTGTTCCGCCGGTAGTATCTGGCTTGTCTGGGTTGACCTCTTCCCGCCCGAGTAGTATTTTCACCACTCCCTCATGTCCTTCTATAGCGGCATACGAGAGCGGTGTTCCGCCGGTAGTATCTGGCTTGTCTGGGTTGACCTCTTCCCGTCCGAGTAGCATTTTCACCACTCCCTCATATCCTTCCTCAGCGGCAAACGAGAGCGGTGTTCTGCCGTCATTGTCTGGCTTGTCAGGGTTGACCTCTTCCCGCTCGAGTAGTATTTTGACCACTCCCTCATGTCCATTCTCAGCGGCAAACCAGAGCGGTGTTCTGCCGTCATTATCTGGCTTGTCAGGGTTGACCTCTTCCCGCCCGAGTAGAATTTTCACCACTCCCTCATTTCCATTCCGAGCGGCATCCAAGAGCGGTGTTTGGCCCCACTTATCCAGCTTGTCCGGGTTGACCTTTTCCTGTCCGAGTAGAATTTTCACCACTCCCTCATGTCCTTGTATAGCGGCACACGAGAGCGGTGTTCTGCCGTCATTGTCTGGCTTGTCATGGTTGACCTCTTCCCGCCCGAGTAGTATTTTCACCACTCCCTCATGTCCTTGTATAGCGGCACACGAGAGCGGTGTTCTGCCGTCATTGTCTGGCTTGTCAGGGTTGACCTCTTTCCGCCCGAGTAGAATTTTCACCACTCCCTCACATCCATACCAGGCGGCCAACGAGAGCGGTGTTTGGCCGTCATCATCTAGCTTGTTTGGGTTGGCCTCTCCCCGCCCAAGTAGAATTTTCACCACTTCCTCATGTCCATTCCGAGCAGCCCACGCGAGTGGTGTGTGACCTGAAAAATCTCCTTCATTGATATTATAGCATTCCATCTTTATCAAACCAACTACAACCTCAGCAATCCCGAAGAATGATGCGCAGTGTAGTCCACTGAACGGAGAAAGAGTAGCAAAACTCCTAACATAGAAACCCTTTACTTCCTCTAAAAGCAATCCGGTCGATATCTGGCTATAATCCTCCCCTAGTAGCTCCAGCGCAAGTGATCTTGCAGAGTCTGAAAGCTCCCTTTTCGCATGTACTCCCCAATATACTGAACAATATTCTAGAAAGGAAGTGTAATAAGCATAAGGAGAAGTCGAAAGGGCTTTGGCCTTTTGGGAATTCAAATATGTCAAGCAGATTTCTGCCATTGCCGAGTGTGGTTCACTGAATATATCGGGACGAGCGGAAAGGTACTCCTGCAGGGTAAAGTGGATCAATCGCACAGTTGATGCCTCCTTATCAACAGTAATAAGCCCTTGACAGCAGCTCACTAATGTCGACATCGAAGGGATGTTGCCAGCATCGAAATCCCTGGAGCCTAGCTGGACTGCTAGGGCATGGCAGAGTTCATCTGCTCGCGGCAGTCGTTCCGCATGGCTGATCCACATCAACGCTGTCATCCCTAGTCTCGACTTATCCCCGTCTTGCGCCTTTATCCGCTCGATCGTCGCACCGTAAACATCTCCCAACTCGAATCCACCCGTCATTCCGCTAAGCTTTTCTCGTCTTCGGGAGATTGTTGATTCGTGTAAGATTGCATCGATATTTAAGGAAACTAGTAGAAACCTAGATGCATATCTATTAGCGGATTGTGTCTGGTGGGATTCCTAGTACCATTGTTCCTACATACATTTCCGACATATTTTGTGGAATCTTCTCCAGAATTTCTGCCTCTAGACTCTCGTCCATGGCGTCTGGGGTTTCATCTTCGTCTAGTCTAAGACGAAGGTATTCGATGATATCATTTTTGCTGGGGCCTACAGGTAGACTTATTACTCGTCCAGCAAGACGCTTTTCGACCTCAGCCCGAACATGAGGCCTTCCAATGATAAATATTCGTGTGTTCGGGGACGTTTCAAGGATTTGTTTTAGCGAATTAAAGAGCTTGACCCGATGCGCTACTGCACATTCATCCCAGGCGTCAATGCATATAAATATGCGCAGTGAGGACGTGATGGTCTGTAGCATCTTCACGATATCCGGGAGTCGTGGCCCTCGTCCACCAATCACCATTTTCTGCTCTTGAAAGGCCCGTGTTATCTCCTCTGGAACCCTTTCCATTCCACCAACGACTTGTCTCAGCAAGGAGCCCAGAATACAGGTCACAGACTGCTCCTTTCGCGCTGCAAAGTCTAGGTAGAAACATGTAACGGCTGTGTTTTGTCCTCTGGTCTGGTCGCCCAACCTGTCCACTACCAGCGAACTGACATTGAGGCCTGTTAGTATTGACACTCTTTCTTCTCTCCCCCGTGAATAATTCTCATTACCTGATAAATGTCTTGCCGACCCCCGGACCTCCGTAGCAAAACAAGACTGCCTTATCACCCTCACTTTCACCACTCCTGCTATGCCAGCTTCTGAATTCATCAGTCTGCAAGAGCCATTCCCCCACATTGTCGATGCGGCGCTCTTGGATATCCCGATGGCGGAGCCTGGGCTCTAGGGGCGATAGCCAGGTCAGGAGTGGAGACCGATCGTCGGCAACAACAAAGTTATTCTGCACATTCTGCACATTAAAAGAGTTCGTATTATTGGAGAGGTTGGTGATATTATCGATTGTATATTGAGACATCTTCCGCTCTTTGCTACTTGCACCGTTATAGATGAGGAGTTGTTGAGTATGGTCGGTTGGTGGTATTCTTGGGAGTTGGGAGAAAGCGAGGTCTTGGTAAGTTAAGGAAAAGCGGGGGTCTTCTGGCGTTAAAGTAGCGTTGCAGATACTTGTACCACATACATGGTCTAAATTTGGGATTGAGGGTTGGGGTTTGGTACTATGCTTATCAACTATCATAGTGGTGAAATAAATAAATAAAATAACAAGCAATGAGGAAGTGACTTTGTTACGGGATTTATTGACCAGTTACTGTACTATAGATTACAGATTGAGGAAGTGACTGGTTAGATTATCGTCCCCCTTCCTCTCCAAAGGATGCCGGTAGACACTGGCAGAGTATCATACGAATACCAATAGTCATGGGATACAACAACCATACCACCGTGACAACGATCAAGGAGTTTTGTAAGTTAACTTTAGTTTGTGCTCTGTGCGCGGGGTAGTGTTTATATGCAAATTTATGCGGTGAGGGTTCTCGGGACGCTAATTGCGGTGTATCAAGAAGCTGTGTGAATGCTATGATTCCATTGTACTATGATCCACGACACTAGTCATTTTCTACGAGCGGTGGTGGTGCTGGTATTACCAGGTGTTGAGATCTACTCCGAGAGCAATTGGGATACCCATTATACTATAATACTGTAGTATATAGGAGGTTTATTCGGTTTACTCCTTGCGCAAGTGGGGGGGCATTCATCCCCCGTATGATAGAAATCGTGCTTAATCCCGGAGGTTACAGCTCCAGCACACTGGTTCTTTTTATCTATCGGTATCATGTTTCTGAAACCACCTATCATGCACAACCCCTAGCCCACTCCTTCTTTTCTAAGCCCGTCCCTTTTGCACAGCTATGATATGCACATAACTTGCCCTACCACGCACGCCCATGCGTATCATATCGTAACACAATTTCAACCCAACCCAACCTCTAATCTAACCCAATCAAACGTGCCATCACAGACCTAATCCCGGTAATAAAAATAATAAAAATCCTCAAAGAGCTAGCTATCATGCCCAACACCGCAGAAATGCTTGGTACTGTACCTTTTCCAGTAGGGTGAGGGGGGGAGGTGGAAAAGAGAAGAAGAAAAGAAACATGCGCAGTACTGTACAGTGCCGTAGACAACAGACAACGCATCCGTCCATTGATGAACGAGAGCAGCAGGCAGGGGGTGGGAATTGGTATCATAGCTGAGGAAAATAAGAAAGAAAAAAAAAAGGTTTCCCCGCATTCCATCCAGTTAGTATCGGTAGGTACTATTAGGATACCCCCACCAAAAAAAACCTTAACAAAAAAAACCTTAACAAAAAAAACCAAAAAATCGAATACAATTATCATGATAATAATATTGTAATAGTGCAACACATCATCATCACAACCATCTCATCATAACCATCATAAAGCCCATTAATCACCCCACAATCCTCCTTATCTCTTCCTTTCTATCATACTTCCTCTCTACACATACGCCGGCAACCCCTCCCTCCTCAAAAGCCCCCACCAAACACCCACCCCAGCCCCCACCACCAGGCTGCTAATAAACGTGCCCGCCCCCTTGGGATTCTTGACGTGCTTCTTGTGACCCCACCAAAACGTGCCCATGTGGATGAGTGTGTAGATACCAACACCACGCACCACCATGGCGCGCATCTCACTGCTGTCGGAGAACAGGCCCTCCAGACAGAGGTAGGAAACTAGGGCCTCGCCCGAGGCCAGGAGTTGGGTTAGGACTATGGAGGTGGGTGAGGGCTTGCCGCCGAGTTTCACGATCGAGGGCTGCGGCGAGGTTAGGTAGAAGTAGGCCGTCGAGAGGGAGATTAACGCGTTGCTGCCGAGGTAGATATTTAGGGGGGAGGCTTCTGTTTGTTTTGTTAGTTGGAAGGAGGAGAGGGGTGGAGAACCAAGGAGCGGGTACCTGGGAGGGGCATTGTGATGACAATTTTTTTAATGATCCTTTTTTTTTCGAGATAGTTTAGCGACAACCTTTCGGCTCTAAGGATTTTGCTCAAGATGGAGGAGAAGGAAGAGAAACGGCGAAGGAAGGAAGGAAGAGGAGGATGAGGAAGGGTCTTTATTTCAAGAACCACATATCGTAAACCACTGGCCTTCGTTTGTCTGATCTGTCTGGTCTGCCACGCATCACTATGGTGAAAATTCCTAAAACAATCACTCGCATGTATGTGCAGAAGTGAACCCCCAATGGCAGTGGGCGAGTCTTCATTCATTCGTTCCTACCAACACGGTACAGAGCAAACTTAACTTGACAATTACCCGTACAGATTGAAAATTTGACCACTACACCTCGTCCCAACAAAGCACCGGTAGTAGATCGTAAACGTGAAAATGAAAGTAAAAATAAAAAAGCCAGCATCGACTACAATAATATACGTTGAGGTATTCACTCTTTTCCTTTTATAAATCTAAAGGAATCCCGAAAGAAATGAGAATGAATCTAAAAAAAGATCGAAAAAACCGTACACCCAATGCCTGTTGAACGCCGTGGGTTGATAATTTTTCCTCTGCTTTTTTGTTTTTTTAGAGCGCCCATTTTGTATGTTTTTTTGTGTGGGGTTTCAGTGGAAGAGTAGGAGGAAGGAGAAAAATGCGTGGAGCAAGCAGGACAAGGAAAACGGATTACGGCCGTTCAGGGGGTAAGAATAGCGGTAAGGAATGCGAAAGAGCTATCGACAAGTACCAGCGCAAGGAAGGAAGTACTACAATATTCCCCAAACATCCTCGGCAGCATGACAAAACTTACTACAAGCAACACTCGCCGACAGCGAGTAATTACTGACACCAATCTTCTCATCCACCCACCCATCGGCAAAGTCATCTTTTCCCTTCGCCATAGCACCCACAACAACGCAGATGCTCTCATTATCCTCAAGCTCGGAAATATACTCCCGGACATTCATAACGGGCGCTTCCCACGAGAGCGTCACCTTTCGGCAATTCGGCGGGAGGTACTGAGAGACGGGGTTCTTAATGACCTTGAGCAATTTCTCGCTGGAGGTGGTTGATCGGATGGATAGCTTGTGTAGCAGCTGCACCATAAGACCAGCGAAGCGCTTGAACGTTCGGGGTATCCGCACCGTAGGGTTCACCTCGATGAGAACGCCCTTGGAGGATTGGATGTAGACTTGGAGCTTTCCGGCTTTGTTCACGGGACTGTCTAACAGTGTGAGGAGGCACTGTTGAAAGCGCAATCGGTTGCATACTCCGTTAGAAAGGTTGAACTTCTGACGAATGTTTTTCTTGCAGGTATGTGTGTTCATGTATTTCTGAAATCCTCCCCCGCACCAACCCTTATTTCTTTCTATGTGAAAGAAGGGAGAGAGAAGGAGGACCTGCGAGATGTGAGGGCAATAGGAGTTGGGGGAGGCTAGAAAAGAGACAACGGACGGAGTGGGTTTAAGCAAACCTGATGGAGAATATCTGGTCGGGCGTCACTGATATCCCGACCCATCTTTTTCAAAACTCCGATGTGATCATCTGAGTTAAGGAGGACGTACTTCTCTCCTCCGTTGGCCGAAACCTTGTGGGTTTCGAGGCATGCCTGTGCCAGGACGACAATCAGCCGTTTGGAATCTTTGTCTTCAGGCGAGATAGGAACCGCTTGCTCCGCGATGAGGCTTGGTAGCGATGGGAGGGATTGTGTTCTGGGTCGCTTCTTGACTGGTGAGCTTGGTGATGCCATCGCGAATGGATTTGTTTGCGGGGTGTAGTGTTCGCGGGGAAGGTTATGGTGTGAAATTGTCCCTTCTCGGTGGTGGGTTGGGTTGGGCTGGGTTTGACTGTTGGAACTCGAGAAAAGAGGAAGGAAAAAAAAAAGAGAGAAAGCGGCCTAAGCTTTCCAATGCCAAGATGCCCTTGCAGTAATGTTATAACCTTAATAATACCGGCAACGCCCGCTGCCTTTTTCTCTTATCATACAGCGAAATAAAACAGTCTTGTGAGAAAACTACTTTCACCTCCCAATATATACCTTACACGCTAAACCTCCTGTGAACTCTTTTCTTCCATTATTTTTTTACCCCATCTCCCACGCCGCAGCCTCACCGAGTCTGAAGAACTTCTCAAGAAAAACAGTCAAGAGCGACAGGGTCCAGTTCACACCCCTGCGGGCTTGGCCTCGATGTTCAATGATTATTCCCCCATCGTGGAATATTTACTTCGACTCTCGGGCCTTGCCTCCTTTGCACCCACCGGAAAACTCCCCAAACACCCCAATGTAATCATCGTGCGCTTCTCCCTTCACGCATAATTACGCGGCAGTTGTAGTGTTATAATACTACGTCAATTAGCTCAGCCCAGGGAACTCAAGTTAGTTATATGTATGTATCCGCATATAACCCAATACCGTATAGGATCACATTTCACAGGCAAAGGGTAAGATAATTTGACCGCGGGGTGGAACCTTGCCTAGAAGTACGATAGTTGGACACTTGTTCTTACCGAGCCGTGCTGGATCATGGGACAACGGTTAAAATGTTCTTCTGGAAGATTGATCTGGGTTAAGGTGTAGATCTCCGGGACCAGCCTGACCTGATCTGCTCTGTGAGGCCTCTTTTTTTTTTTTTTTTTTTTTGAGGGGACGGGCTCCAATTTCTGCAGCGTCTACATCCACCATTTCCTTTTCTTTTGTCTATTTTTCACTCGGAGGTGAATCATCGTCGGGGTGATGGGTGGCCGGGGAAGTTAGTCTATTGGGGGAGGATAGAAAGTACCGGTATGGTAATCTCTTATTATTCTAGCCAATAAAGTGAGCATAGGCGGTCTTGATAGTCCTGCACTACAGGTGTTGCTCTGGTGCACAGTGCGGTAGTCAAACACGTGATCGATTGCTCCCCCAGAAAATCACCCATTGTCACTCGCAATAACGAACGAGTCGCAATAATGGCGGGGTTCTTGGAGAAAAAAAACAGTATGGAACTGCCTAAAATCAGCTCCTCTTTGATCCCATGAACCTCATTTGATAAGGTGAGTGTTAGTTGAGGATGGCAAGGGGGCAGATGAGCAAAGCGAACACGCACGAAAATTTAGGGCCTGCTTAGATACAACGGTTCCGCTCCGTTTCCTCATACAAATAGCCGTTTTCCTTCCGTCTCAAGGCGGAGAGAAGGTCGTTTTCACAGCAGAAATGGTCGCTCAACGGACGGTCCCATTTTTGCCAAACAGGGCCAAGGCGCTGGAAGCTACTTGTTTGTACTCGTAGACAATTGCTACTTGTGGGCGAAAAAAAAAAAGTCAACAAGGATTTGTCTTTGGCATCCTGCGCTGTTGGTATTTTGCGCCAAAGAATTACCACGGTAGTGGGATAGAAGAAGTGACCTGAGCAGCTGAAGTCTTTGCACCCATCCGTGCGATGTATTGGTCAGTCGCTGGTAGTTTATCGCTCCTCACCCCAGCTGCTCGAGTACGGAACAGTTGTTTTACGAGTCATGCGCCCAAATATACAATCTGAGTGACATCTGAGTCAACTGTCCTCGACATGATAGAATGGTAACACAACCACGATCCCGGTCCTTCGTTAAAGAGGTGCCACCGTTTCAAATGCTGATGATGGCATACCGTACCAGTAACCTGTCTTTTCTAAAACAACACACTCGGAACAACCCCATAGGTCTTTTCCTAACAAGTAACCCAGAACTTAAAAATTCCTTGGCGAATCCCTGGGGACCGGATGAATGTGACGAATGGACCCAGTCATAGTCTGGTAAGCAACAAAACACCTGTGTCTCCTGCAGTTAATTTCATCCCTACCGTGCCTTACCATAACGGTACGGTACTTTACTTCTCTTCCCCCTCTTCCCCCTCTCGCATCCAGCATCACCGGTTGCCGCAAAGAGAGAAAGGAATAAGTGGCTAGCGATGGGCGCATCACAACTCCTGGATCTTCCAACTGAAATTCTCGTCAATATCCTCAAATTCTCCGCATCTTCCACTTCACCTCCACCCCACAAAACTCTTCTCGATGTCGCGCTCACCTGCAGCGCTCTTCACCACGCTGTCTTCTGCACAGAAAACGATCTCCTCTGGCGTGAACCGGCGCTAGCACTGGGAATCCCAGAATCCCTTCACTTGGACCACGTCTTGTACCCCGGAAGCTCCACGCTGCAGAAGCGGCTCTGGCGAAACGTGGTCAAGCTAAACCTGGCCTGGGGTCGCCCATTTCCGGTGAAAACCCCAGTGATCCCCAAGCAGCAGAGAGCAGCAAGACAACTTCCGCCGGTGGATAAGAAGGGAGATTGGTTCGGACGGAGGGTTATAGAGGTGTTCGTCGCGGGGGAGGGAGCCAAGCGGGAGAATTCGTACGTTACAAAGCCGGCAAGTGTTAGGGATGATGGCTGTGCGGTATTTCAGGTCAGGCCCCCCGGCGGCCTCGGCGGCGGTATTATCCCGGGATTGACGCTCTCGCCGCCGCCGGGTGGGCCGAAGGTTACTTGCGTCCTGGATCCCGTGATGGGTAAGCCGAGGGAAGTGGTTTTGGGGAATAATCGGTCGCATGGTTGGGTTGCGTCGCCGCTCCCGTTACTCGCGGGGTGCGTCACGCCGTTTCCAGTGCAAGCGGGATTTGTATTTGAGGAAAAGGGCGGGGAGTACAGGGTTCGCGCGGTGGACGCATCTACAGCAGCGCTATCGCATTCTTGGAATTTGGGAAAGAGAAGGCCTGATCGGGTGGTTGCGAATGGGGAGATACTTGTTGCGGTTACCTATGCTCATCCCGATAGTGATAGTAAAACGCCGGATATCCCTAGTAATCTGGTTTGTGTGGAATCTTTTAGCGGGCAGGAAGGACGCAGTATGTGGGGGGCTAAGACGCTGGCGAGCTCAAAGATCATTTGGGAATTCGACCTTAGTATTCGGTGGCCCCAGGAGATGAATAGATATACGAGCTTTCCTCACCTGAAGAACTTTCATATAACTAGGTTTGCCCCAAACCCTATTTCTAATAACCTACTCGAGCGGTGTGGCTAATAAGTATCTCATGATGCAGAACTCATCTAGTTTGTCTAGTTACGCAGCATCCAACGGCAAACCTCGGAAAGCTAGTCGGCACAGATTTCTACATTCTAGACCTAGAAACCGGGGGAACGGTAAAGCGCATGAAGTTCAGCACAAAGTCATCATCCATACTATCTGGCAGCCTCCGAGCCGCCTTTACTACTGCTCTTTCACACGAATTTCTCCTGACCGACACATACATTGTATCCGGAGGAGCTGGAGGGGGCCTATTAGTCTGGAATTACACCTCAGATAGACACGAACCCATATATACCATTCCCGATCCTCTAGCATCGGATACCACAAAGCCGGACGGCCCGGCATCCTCCCTTCCCCGCCAATATTCCGCTCTAACAATGAGCGGAGACGGAAGGTTTGTTGCAGCGACAACAAGCGACCAATTATGGCTCTTCGATATGGTGGATAAGAAAGTCCACGCTGTTTACGGCAATGGTCGCAAGATCGAAGCCAAGGATTACTACGCCAGGAACCCGGCGGACGATTTCCCAGCGGGTGTATGGTGCTGGTGGAAAGAGTGGAGGAGCAAGCGGGGCCCGAGCGGGGCAATGATTTGGGAAGAGATTGATGGGAGTGGAGGAGTCGCATACCTTACTGGCCTCGACGGGGAGAAGAGGAAGCTGGATATTGGGAACCTGTTGTTTGATACCGCGATTGGCCCACACTTGGCATACTTGGCGCTTGCCGTGTCGTTTGGATTGTATGCTTACGTGATGCTAGTGGTGCTGTGGGAGAAGGGTTTGAAGTTTCTTGAGAGTAGAGCTGCGGGTTAGTTATAATAGGTGTGGTACAGTAGATGGTTTTGGAATCTGTTTTGCGTATATGGGTAGAAACTATATAGCCGGAATAATTCTTAATGTGTAATAGCGATCATTATTATTATTATGGCGGTTTTATCAACTCTGAAGCACGGAGGGGTAATAATATTGATAACAAATACTAACACCTTATCGTATTATTACTCCTATTTTTGAAACTACCGGTATCATAGTGCGATACCAGTATCAATATCGCAACATGTCCATGCACATTGGTATCTGTCGCGGGGGCAGGTTTGATGTTTGGCGATAGGATTGTTTGTTTTGATTCTTGATTTGCTTGTCAGCAACTGTAGGGCTGGTTTTAGCCCATCTGCAGGAGAAAGGCGACGGAGGTGTCACAAAGTGAAATCCGACGTCAACAGGCATATGTATGATGATGATACCTGTGTTCGTCCGAGTTCTTTTTTTCTTTTTTTCTTTTTTTCTTTTAACCAGTGATACTGGTTGATATCAACAGCGCATTTCTTATCCAAAACTTTTTAAGAAAACTTATCGTGGATGATTGGGCCTTGGAGTCCATAAAATGCTCAGGAGAAGGAAGGAAGGGGGGAAGTTCGAACTCTGTCAACTTCTCCCTTTGTAATGCCGGTGGTCGGATTAAAATAGGAGTAAAAGCGCTGTTGCGATGTTGCTGCTGGTGCTCGATAAATTATCATTATCGTAATTTTCGCTGGGGAAAAAGGGGAAATCGATACTCATGGGGGCCGTTCATTTTGTTTGCGCTCACGCTTATACCGGTAGTGGGTGCGAAAAGTGGAGTTTGGCTAAAATAACCTATCTTATCTCCACGAATGTTGCTCCTATTCGAAGTTGGGGAAGATAGAAATAGAGAGGAGTATCCCCTGAGCACTGTACTTCTATCAAGCCATATCTTCCTAAAGATCTACTGGTAGTTGTGGTTGGAAATCTTCAGTACGGTAGCTATTATTGAGTTGGCTTTTGGTCGATTCCAAGTGCCCAGACCATACATCTGAAATAACAATTTTCGCGAGGGCCAAAGTGTTGTGGCGTAAACAGGGATAAATCCCTCGGAAAGGGAACCCAAAATGCTTCTACGGTTCTACCCTGTGCTGTGACGGAATGGTAAGGATGGCCAAGGAGGGGTCGTTGCTTTTCTTTTCATTTCTGTTGTTGTTTGTTTTGACCCGCAAAGGCCCTCTTCTAATTCTCTTCCCGACTGCGCGAAAAGCAAGGAAAAAAAAAAAAAGTAAAACCTCTCAGAGACAGAAACAAGTCTCCTCTTCATCCCTCTCCTTCCTCTCTCCCACTGCCGACTGGCTCCATCCAATTTCCACCCTCTCTTCCCGTGTACGGTAGAAGTTTTTCTCCCCTATCTCGCGAGCGTTGCTCGTTTCCTTACATTCCATCCCCTCCTCTGCTACCTCCTACAATACTGTTTCCCCTCTTGCAAGCATCAACCCGACCCCACAACTCTGGTCCCTTATTGTTCCGTTGCGCGAGGAAGGGAAGTTTTGTCCCCCGCCCCCTCGATACCCGTCGACGAGCTCCTTGCTTGGCCAGCGGGAGTGGATTAAAACAGAACATAACCCCATTGGGATTTCCCCAGCACGGGCCTTCCCGAAAATCATTGCATAAAGCTACTCTTCTACTCTCCGCATCCTCCTATTGATTCGTTCATCTCATTATCATTTCATAAACAACTTTGAAAGCACGATGTCGGTGGAAGCAAATGTCCCAGAACACCTGTTGGTGGTGCTCCGAGGCCATGGTAGGCTCTCCCTCTCCCTCTTGAGGCTTGAGTTGCGCGATTTCGGTTACTGATTGGAGTTTGCTTGTGTAGATGTTGATCAGAAGATTGCTGAGTTTTCCAGTGTCAAGGCGCAGGTTAAACATCATTTTGTTCAGGTTTGCTCACTAACTTCCCTCGGATTCCGTGACGGTTGTAGCTGATGGGGGTGTTACTTAGGTCGAAGCGATTAATATGCTGTTCGAAGCTTGTCGCATCGGAATTTCCTCCTCAAATAACACACTTTCTCTACATGCCTTGTCGTGCCTGGGCCACTTGATTAAACGGGTAACGCTTCAGGACCAAGCACGTATAAAGCCACAGGTACATCATATTCTGCCGCTCCTCATCGAAAAGCTTGGGGACCAGAAGGACCGAAACCGGTCCATAGCGTTGACTGCATTACTTGATCTCTGGAAAACTACACCAAACGAAGTTGAACGCGGCATTAAGGAGATGGGATTTAGTAGCAAGAATCCCAAGGCTAGGCAGGAGAGTTTGAATTGGCTTCTGCAGGTACACAGTGCTGGGCAGGGATTTTCCTTCAGAAGTTTTACACCTTTTATGATTAAGGCACTGGAAGACGCTAGCGAGCCTGTGAGGGAAGCTTCGAAAGAGGTTGTTGTGGAGCTATTCAAGTAAGTTTTTCGTGCACTCGCGAGGCAAGAGAGGTGTATTTGGAGGCTTATACTTTTATTAGGAATGCTCCGGATCACGCGAAATCGGATCTTAAGAGAGAATTAAAGAAGCGCGAAGTAAGGAAAGGAATCGCTACGTATATTGTCAACCAGCTTGGGTTGCCTGGAGCTGGTGACGTTGCGGGAAGTTCCGTAAGGTCTTTGGATGGCCAGGAAGATGATGGCGTAAGCCGTCAGGGCCATAGTATGGCGGGGAGCATTAACGGAAGTATGGCTTCCTCAACATATGTTGCCAGCCTTGCCGGAAGCGAGCTCGATACGATGGAACCCGCATATGTGAACACGAACCGTGAACTTGAAGAGATCCTTCATGGTATGGTGGAGTATTTTGACGGTAGAGAATCTGAAGGGAACTGGGCTGCTCGGGATCGAAACGTTACAAAGCTCCGACAGCTGGTAAGGGGCAATGCTTATAGGGATTATCAGACAACATTTCTCGCTGGGATTAAGTCGTTACTCGATGGAATTCTGAAGGTGGTCAATTCCTTACGGACAACGGTAGCAACAAACGGATGTCAGCTGGTCAAGGATCTCGCAAAGATCATTGGCCCTGGATTGGACCCCATGGTTGAGATATTGCTCTCCAGTTTCATTAAGCTGTGCGCAGGAACGAAGAAGATTACATCACAGCTCGGGCAAGTTACTACGGCGGTGCTGATCGCAAACGTTTCTTACCACTCGAAGATCTTACAGCACATGTGGGCAGCATGCAACGACAAGAATGTGCAACCTAGGAGCTATGCTTCCGGATGGTTAAAGGCTTTATTAGAAGCTCATGTTGACCAGAAAGCGTACATTGAACATTCTGGGGGAACTGACTTGATTGAGAAGTGCTTGAAGAAGGGCATGTCCGATGCCAATCCAGGTGTTAGGGAGGGAATGAGACAGACTTATTGGCTGTTTGCATCGATATGGTCTGAGCGTGCTGAAGTGTGAGTGTAGCTGCTTTGCGGCGGTTCGTTTGCTAGAGATGTGCTAACGATTATTGATAGGATGATGGAGGGTCTTGATAACAACACCAAGAAGCTATTAGCGAAAGACAACCCGAATGCGCCCGTGACTGCGCAGCTTAAGGGTGTCAATAGCTTGAGGGCACCATTGAATAGGGGCGCTACCGCTGGTGTGCCTGGGAGACCTTCTGTGAAGGAAGCAATACTCGCGTCTAAGAGAAGTCGAGGTAACCTACGAGCTCAACCTGAACGCGCTGAGACTATGCCAACTTTGCCTATGGTTGCCGCTTCGCCTGCTCCCACTACTTCTGGCCTTGCATCTGCTCCTGTCCGGCCTCGCAGAGACCCAACGAAGGGTGGAAATAGGGTAGATAAGCAAACCCATGACGCTGCAGCTTTCGCCCGTGCGGTCAGTCCAACAGGGATATACCCATCTACTAGAACGTCACCTCTGGGCGCTCGTGGTAATGGCGTGCGGTCACCTGCTATGAATTCTCCCCCGAGAATTCATGAACGCCTTGCACGTGGCATGACACCAGCTCGCCAACAGAGCCCGGCCGCTGTTCGGAAGCTTACTGTCTTGGAACAATTGAATCACGCAGACTGGAAAGTGAGAGTCGAAGGTGTGATCATTGTTGCCTGTATCCTGGCCAAGCGAACACCCCCGAACTACGATGGCCAGAAGATGCCGACACTCCCGCCAAGTGATGTGTTTGCCCCAACACTAGCGAAGCTTCTTAACGATCCCCAGCCGGAGGTAGTCGAGCATGTTGTGGCACCGGAAGTTTTGGCGGAATTGATCAAGGTGGTGCCGATGGATCAGATTGTTCCTAAGGTATTGCTCCTCAGTGAGGGTGATGATGCCGAACATTCGCAACCTATTACCTCGTATAGTATTCCTGCTTTAAAGCAATTGATGGCAGAATCGGAAGCTATAGATTTGCTGTTCAAAATTTTAACCAGTATGGGTGTCTCTGGCGTTGTTCCTAGGAAGTTGGCTCTTGGGTCGTTCACTACCACTCAGAAGCGCAAGATCATTCATGGATGTTTGATTTGGATGAATGAAATTGTGGAGTCCCATCTTAATGGATCACCCAATGAATTTTTGAGCGATGTCTCTAATTTCAAGCTCTATGTGAACCGGTTGATCGCGATGCTTAACAATACAAGGGTGCCGAACTACAATCCCCTAACCGGACTCCTCAAGAACCTTCAACGAATGGACCTGGAGGCCTTTGATAAGATCTTGAATACCTTTGAATCTCAGACAGTCCGTGATCTGAAGAAGGCCTGGGGTGTGAATGTGGAGGAGGATGGGGATTTAATAATTGTTGAGGAAAAGGTTGCGGATGTGGAGCAGGTACTGGGCAGTGTTCCTCGAATTGGGATGAGAAGCCCGCCTCGAAACTTTTCTCCCACTTTGAAGAAGGGTAATTATTTCCCAGAGAGTCCTCAGAACCTTAAAGATGAGGATATCACCATGATAAGCCTTCCTCCACTTCCCCCTGCGCCTAGGCCTGTCACACCTACACGAGCAAATGCTGAAGATAATGCTACGGATCTACCACCCCTACCCTCTACACCAGAAAGCAGCTCCAAGTCTCTTGCAAACCAAAATGGAACCGGCCGACGATCTTCTCGTGCGGACGATAAGAATCCGATAATTAAAGTCTACCAAGACCCGGTGATTGAGTCGAATGGAGCTGTTGCTACGAGCACTGGCGTTGATAAGGGGCCGGCCGCCGGAACTGGTGAATGGTATCGATCAAAGATGAAGAAGCAGATTAGCAATTCCAATCTACCAAAGACCCCCGAACACTCATCGCGGCTGTTACTCACACTTATTACCAGACTTCAAAATCGTGAAATTGATACACAAGCCTTCAGGAAACTGATTGGTATTGCGAGGGAGAACCCCGTGAGAGCTGTGCTGCAGGAGAACAATAGCGAGGCATTCCACGATATCTGGGAGGGTGGGAAGGTGTTTAATGAATTGCTTCAGGCCTTGCTGGAGTATCTGGAGGACGATTCAATTGATGCCGAGAGGGCGGCCGACCTCCGTGTGCAAGGGCTGCTAGTGCTTAAACAATTGCTGTCGAAGACCGCCCCATATTTCTCACGACATGAGGCTCCCGTTTTGCACACTCTCATCGACTTGAGGGGCAAATACCCGACTCAGTCTCATGTTACTACCGGGATCGAGGAGATTGTCGAGGAGTTTATGGCGATCGTGGATCCCACAACTGGGATCGAAGCGATCTTGAGCGTTTCGCTTCCTCAGGACAAGCCCGGATTCCGACAGGCGACTCAGAGTTGGTGCATGAGTTTGACATGCCTAGCCGCCCTTGTCAGAGGATCTAAGATTGCTTCATTAGAACCTCAATTTGCAAGGTTGGGCCAGTTAGCTGTTAAGGTTTGACATAATCTCACCAATATTAGTGAATTCGTTACTAACCCCATGCGATAGTCTCTTGACGATGAAGATGCGGAAGTGAGGAGAGCCTGTGTATCAATGTGTATTGAAATGCACAGCAAGCTTAGAAACGATGAGAGGCTATTTGACCAAATCCTCAAAGGCATGAAGTCTGGCCACCAAAACCTCCTCACATACTACTTTGCGAAGAGGGAAGGCGAGGCAAGACAATGACAAAAGCCGTCTCCTTGGTGGGGGGACGACATGAAGAAAGGATGGTTTCTTTTCGTTTCCGTTTGAATTCACTTTTCTGGATGGGGTGTGGGAGTGCTTTGGCGGATGGGGTGGGCAGAACAGGTGATGGGGCGACGGGAGGCTAGAACAAACAACCTGACGGGCGTTGCTTTTCGTGTAACTTTACTTCTTTTTTACTCTTTCATTGGTGTTCCTGTCATTTCTATTCTTTTAATTCAGCCTGACGCTTTTTTTCCCATTATATTATTTTCTTTTCACATTTTTTTACCCTCTAGGGGATTGGGCTTTGTGAAGGGTTGGGGATAAGGTGGCTTTAACGGTAGGGGGGGTGTTTTCCTTTCTTCTTACCTTTCGTAGGATTGGGGGCAAGTATTCCTTGTTTTTCCTTTTCCTGTTTCTTCTCTCCACTGTGGCTTTCTGTTATCTACTTCATTTCTTGTTAAATACTTGCTGCGGGAAGAGCAAGGGTTGTATTCTTCATGTCGTAGGCGAGTGATATCCTATGTTTGTAGTATCACTTGTTGTATAAAAGTATCGTTAGCTACCGTATTTATCATACCTATCTATTTATTCATCTAGATATATCGCGAGTGCGTTTATTAGCCTTACGAAAGAGAAGTTACTATTATAATATGATACCTACAGGCGTGTGATTACATTTATTGAGTTAGGAATACACAAGGAAAGCCCTAAAATGTGCGGTGCAGTCACGTATAACCCGAACCCTTATTTGTTTATCACAAAATCTGCACGCTAGGGTAAGTAATTCGCCGCTAGCGCTAACTTTGGCGTAGTTTCTGGATGTGTATAAATAGGCTTCCGGCTCTCCTTTCTTCCCCTTCTTTCTTTTCCTCTCACACAACTCTCAAGTACATTTTCAATCATTCAGCTCATTTCTCCCTCCCCCCTCCTTATTTCCCTTTCTATCCCTCTAATGACTCTCATCCTTCTCATCTCTTTCCCTATAATTATTATATGCTTTCTGGGTGACTGGCAATAGTTGCCTACCTGTTTGCAGGTAATAGTAGTAAGGTTGCTGGCTGGTATGTATTAAAATTTTTGCTCAATAATATTATTTTAGTGAGTTAAAGGATCTACTAATTAGTGTTAGACTTACTTCATGGAGATTGATACAGGTCTTCTTTACATTTACTACCTTGAAAGCATTGAAAATTGAGACATGATAGAAAGATATTTAACTTTCCAATCTTAATTTACTTCTCTATTGTGTTGAAATATCTGATCTGACTAAATGATAGTTTTATATGCACTTGACACTGGTAGATGTCAGTGTATAATCTTATATATATTGTACAAGATATAAAGCTTCAAGCTAATAAGTACAATTGAAACAGGAAAGATATAATATCATAATACCATACTGTCATACTCTCATAATGATAAATGAAGCAAGAGAGAATATATTAACTGGTAAATATATTGGCTAAGAAGGAGAAGAAATTTGAGAATTAAAAGTTATTAGCAAGATAATAATTAAGGGAAAGATAAATAAGCCCAATGGAGAGGAGAATGCTCAGATTGAAAGCTGGACAGGAGGGCTATTAGTCACAATAGATAGCTACCTGCACGATAACTTCCTGTTGGAGCAATCTTAGGTTATTTATAATACCTGAGATGTTGATAGCAAATCATAATTAGTGGTAGTTATAAACTGGCATACCAATAGCATCTTCTATCAAGATAGAGGTTTTGTTATTTACAATTTTACCTCGTTTGCGGAGAGTGGAACCATTAGTTCCGTTGAAGAGTTGTTGGTTCAACATTTGGTAGAGATCTTATATGCTAAGAGTGCAAATTACAATATTACCAAGAGTTTGCTTAAAAGAGCACTTGGAGGGAATTATGACACTTGGTAGCACTAGATAGTGCACGGTTGAATAAAGGAAGAATTATAAGTCAAAGAAAGCAAATCTTGAAACTTGGAAAACAAGGAGAGTGAGAGCAAAAGAGGAATGAATTTAGTTCTAGTCATTCTTAGAATTTTTAAGACTACTATCGTCTTGACAATGGTATCAAGAGAGTAGAATCAGATTTTACAAATAAACTTCCAGTTCTCCTAAAGTGGACAAGGGCAAAGGAAGAGCATAGTTTTATAAATATATTGGCAGAAGGGTAATGACCTTCATGGAGTAGAGATGAGAAGTACGATAAGTCAAAATCTGGACTTGACTGTAGTCTCACTTCAGCTTTTCATAATTTGAAGGGGGAAATAAATTGCTTTTATTTTTACTTCAGACACATTCCTCTATTCTCATTTACAAACTTACATTCAGACTTTCTGATTATCATTTTTCCAATGATCAAGTCTCAACTTTTCATTCAATGAGAATCACTTAACTTCCAATTTGTTTATATCTCCCTCTTCATATTTATCTTCCTCATTGACTTATATTAAGTTATTGTCAATAATTCTGCTAGTAATTTGATAGTACTAGCTAAAAGTAATCGTAACTCAAAAGACTGTTAATCAATATCAGCTGGAGCAACTTATTTAAAATATCATTATATCTAATTAAATCATGTAGCATAGATATTTAACGTTAGTACTCTCATCCAAATTGTGCTACTATGTCACAAACGGTGACTAAGCAAGGCAGACTCTCACATGACTAATAGTTATTAGTCATCGGTTTGTTATCTTTTACGCTATGAGATCAGTTGACTCATAAGTTCTCACATGATAACGCAACAGCGTGTCATTGGTTTATTGTTATTGGTTGATATTTGACATGACATACGATTGTGGTCATGTGGTTTATGTATTTCGCACATGACTCACAGTTATGAGTCATGGGTTTCACGCATGTGACCCCGTTAGGGCACATGACAAGTTTTATGAGTTTTGATTGGTTGCGAGATATGGCGCAGTTGACTCTTACGAGTCAGCTGATGGATTTCACACCATGACTCACTATGAGTTATGAGTCGCGTGACGCGAGGGTATGAGTCACGCAGGGTTAGGGTTGAGGGAAGAACTCCTATATAAGGGTACCCTCGGGGCAGGGGATTTGGGTTCTTCACGCAACCATCTAAGTTCTTTCATACACTATACTTTCAATACAAAGATCTTTATCTATCACGCTTTCGGGAATCAAGACACGACTGTGTTATAGGAGCCTAGCGATCGACGTTGCTAGATAGGAGTCAACGGACTTAGCTCTCGCAACAGCTATCGGGCTCAGAAGAAGTGATTGTTAGGAGACTATCAGTTACCTGCTGCAAGTCTCACCCGGAGAGGAGAGGGTTGTAACATACTATAATACTTAGCAAACAAAAACTTATTTAAAAATATAAGACTAATTTATTATAATTTATTTCAGGTAGGGGTGTATGAGTAACTTGAAGTTGAAACTAATCATATCTGATTTAGAAGCATTAGAGAGAGATTTCAGAAGAAATATATAGCTTAAAGCTCAATTAGGAAGTTTGAATCTTTCTGAAACCTCATTATCCACTTGATTTGAGATACAATCAATTTTTGCTTCTGTTAATTTTTGAAGTAAACAAATAATCATATAAACTGTGATTTAGGATTCAAGGTCAAATTCTAGTATTCTGATTGATTTACAATTATATTGGTCTTATATGCATTGTTATTTGCCAAAGTCTCTCAAAATCTCTCAAAAAAGCTATAATAAGGAATAAGGATATATGTCATTGAAACTATTGCTAGAGAAGTTTAAACCTGAAGCCGAGTGTTACTGGCAGTAAATATTATTCCAGAAGGCAAATATTGTAATAGCAGTATGCTTTCAAGACTCAAGTACAGCAGACTGGAAGAGACTAATTTGGACTGATGAGTACGCCTATAATGTTAGGGGTTTTCTGCACTAATATTTTATAATCTAAACTACATTTGAGAAATTTGAGACTTTCTGTCTTGTAGAAAAGTTTCTAAAATAAGAAATAATCCTTGTATGAAATTCTATTTGTAGTACTACTTGGCTGAAATCTTATCTCTTTTATGATAAACCTATGATAAGAACTAGACATACAGTCCAAGTACACCTCAAGAATACAGTTTCCTATATTGAAGGTTTTTGGAATATGATATCTTATGAAAGTAAAAGCTATGTCTATATTCTTCATGATATGTCTAATAGTATTTATAAGGCAAAACATACTATGAAGAAACAAAAAGAAAAAGTCTTATACAACTACTTGTCTCTGAATCTCTTGTATGCTAAAGCACTAGATCTTAAACTTATAGAAGGAGTTTGGTGGTCTATTAATGCAAGAATCAGCTTACACTGTCCCCATCCTCAGAAAAGTGACATTATATGAGCTGCAATTCAGGAAGAGTAGAATAAGATTGTTTTTCAAAAATTTAAAAATCTAACTATTAGTATACTTGTTTGAGTCTAGGCTTTACATTGTGCCTAGAGTGGATATACAAGATATTAACTTTGTACTTTCTTGTTTGCAATTCTTATCTTTTATTTCTACTCGTCCAAGTTATTCTATCTTTTGGGTTCTGCTTTTTTGTCTATCAGACATCTCACTATTTTTACTCTCACTAGTAAGGCCCAGCTAAGTACTATTGTACGGGGACAAAATTAACTGATCGTGACAACGATCGCGAACACATAATTTGCCCAGTGATGACAACCCCCATATATTCAACTACCTCAACATCAACTAAAATAAATTAAAAAAATTAAAAAAAGTACATAGCAGTAATCAGTACTTAGTATACCATCTATTAGCTTTAATAATTGCCTTTACCCTATCCACCATAGATCCTGCCAGAGTATCAAAAACCTTTGGATCAAGAAGTTCCCAACAATGAGTAATTGACTCCTCAATTGTCTTTTTGACCACATGCTCAGAGCCTTTTATGAGATGGAGATCAGGATAGTGCTTAGAAAGCTTATCC
>Ga0307507_10001493_pt1 | contig 52195 bp, 23 predicted proteins | sample 7_EM_MG_FD_207223 | JGI IMG/M metagenome (GOLD analysis project Ga0307507, IMG submission 207223) | Populus trichocarpa ectomycorrhiza microbial communities from riparian zone in the Pacific Northwest, United States - 7_EM | ecosystem: Host-associated > Plants > Roots > Unclassified | place... | reverse complement strand
AAGCCCCTCTACTTTTTCTATATTTAGTTATATTATAATTATATACCCGGTTATTATCTTAAGGGGGTTAGGTTCCCTATACTATAGAAGTATAGCTATAGTGGCCTAGGTATAGTTTGCTAGTAAAAAGGGGTTTTATTTATTTTTAATTTTACTTAGCTGTTAGAGGATTTAATTAAGGGATTACTAGAGGGGCGCCTAAGGGACGCTAGACTAGCGGAGCCATTCTACTAGCTATATTAGTTTATTATAGCTAACGGTTACTCCCCCACAATTGTGGATACTAGACGCGTCTAATAGGCTTTATATTTTATTAGATGCCTTCTTAATAGAGGTATTTCCGCTTTATAGTGTGGTATTCGCCCGTTCTTATTGTGGAGGGCTATTGCTGGGCGTGGTTCTGGCGGTCGCACGCGAGTGCAAACTACCGTCGTTTAACATGTACCTTCTCTGCGATGCAGGCATCTTAGGGGGATTCTCTGGGTGTTTTTCGGGGTTCTTTTTGGTTGGTTTTGGTCTTTTTGGGCCGGGTGTAGCAAGAGCTCCAGTCTATTTACCTTAAGGTTATGGCTGGTATATCTTAAGGTTATTATAATAGACCTTTAGTATGTCCATATCTACGAGATATAGTAGGAAAGGTATATTGGCCTTTATAATATAAAACTTAATATTGCCAACTGGTCTATTAATTGTAATAAAGCTAATAGAAGGGGTAGAGCCGATACTAAACTATACGTTAATAGCGCCAGCCTTTAAGGTATCAATAATGGTATTATAGGTCTTCCTATATGCGAGGTATTGTCTATAGCCTACTATTAATCTCTTTAAAGCTCTAATATTAATTATTACTTTATAAAACTTGTTAAAGGTATATTAGCTAGTAGTAATATAGGCAAATAGGTCTAAGTTATTATAGTAAGCAATTAGATTGGTGCCGGTAATTATATAGGTAAAGGATCGGTCTGTTAAGTTAGTTATAGTATTAATGGCTTTTTTATACTGTATCGTTCTAAAAGAGGTAAGGAATAGTTTGGTCCATTCCTAAGTTAGAGATAGTAGTAGTAACTTAATATTAATTATAAAAGCTTCTATTGTGTTATTAATAGATTCTAAGTTAAATTTATTATCGTGATCTATTCCCTTATACTTAGTAATATATTGCTTAACATATCTATTAAAATAGTGGTTAAGTCTATCCTTAAACTTCTTTTTTAATTTGTTGCGTTCTTTTTTTAAGTGTTTAGATAACTAGCAACCTTCCTTATAGCAGACGAAGCAGCGCTTCTTTAGTAATGCATATCGGCTAGATAAGGATAATTGTGTTCTATAAGGTAATTAGGGGTATTATCTATAGTAGCGGCGGTTGGTAAAGAAGGCTTAGGGGTTTTTACTATTTAACTTTTTAAATGTTATAATAGAGGATTATAAGTCGTTAATTAGACCAGTTAGGCTATTAGAAGGTTTAAAGTAGGTATATTAATACGCTAGCAGGTGTTAATAAGCTTGTTATAAAGGAACTTATCTATACGTAAATCTGGGTTAAGACTATACTAGAGGTATCTTAGTTCTTTAATAAGTAACTATAGGTAGTCTAAGGTTAATTTTCTAGCATTCTTACTCTTGCCTATTATAGACTTTAGAGTTGTTAAGTTTTACTATCCTAATATACTATGTCTATATTTAGGTCCCTTAAAGTAATTATATATAGCGTTATAGATTTAATTAAACGAAAGGGTTAAGGTAACATTCTTAAGGTTAGTATAGTAGTGGTTAAGTGCTAAACCGCGTAGTATTGTGGAATAGGCTTTAACCTTAGCTTCTTAGGGTACGTCGGCTCTACTATAGAGGTTGTGGAAGACGGTAAGTTTAAAGTTAAAGTTATTATCTTCTCTATTATACTTATTATCTTCTATATATATCTTTGCAAGGTTTATTAACTCCTTGCTAAAACCCTAGGTTTAACTCTATCCCCTAAGTAGTTCTAGTTATAGGGTTAAGTCAATATAATTAGGCTCCCGTTATAGGGGTAGTATAGAGGTAAGTTAGGGTATAGTAGGTGGTATTATAAGTAGGGTAGGGTTTGTAGTTAGTAAGATTAAGATTAGGGTTTCGATAGTACTAGTACTAGTAAAATTGTTCTTAAGAAGGTAGTTAATTTGTCCTAAGGTAAACTTTCCTCTAATTACTATATGCTCCTTAATCTTAAGCTCGGTCTATTCTATAAGGTCTTTTTTTTATAAGGTGTTAAATAGCAATTTAGGAACTGTAGCGTTCCTATACTTCCTTACCTATACGCCATTATTTTATAGGAATGTTTGGAGCTTTTAGATGCCAATTTAGTTGTAATCCTTAAAGATTTATATTGTAAAGTTTTAGAAATCTTCCTTATAGACCTCCTATAGTTTATTGTCCTTAAGGTTGTATGTTTCGTATTTTAGGATCTTAAACTTCACAAATTTATTAACATCCTTTACGGTGGTTTCGTCGGACTGTAGGTTAATGCCTTTAGGCTATTTTTCCTATCTTGCGTCGACTTATGCCCTAATGTCTAATATATTAATTGTTGTCTTATTAGGTTCTAGCTGAAAATGCGTAATAGACGCGAACTAAGGGCCTATTAAAAGGGTTGGTTCCTTAAGTACCTAAAGGCTGTATATAAAAAATTAAGGGCCTATTAGATAGGGGTTAACTTTTTAAATATACGTTAACTAATGCTCCTTAACGTGATCTGGGTAGTATAAAATACGTAATAGACGCGAACTAAGGGCCTATTAGATAGGGGTCGGTTCTTTAAATACCTAAAGGCTGTGTATAAAAAATTAAGGGCCTATTAGATAGGGATTGACTTTTTAAGTATACGTTAACTAATACTCCTTAGCAAACGAGATTGGTAGAGGCCTTTAGTAGGGACTAATCGAGCTTGTCTTTCTTTGTAGATAATACGTCTCCTAATCTATAATCACTGATTAGTATCCGTATCACTTCCAGTGATACGTATCGCTATTGTAATAGTATAGGGTAGTAACTGATTTAATTAATGCTTATTAATTCTCCTATTTTATAGGTGGGATTTAGTGGATTTCCTAAGCTCGCTTAGCTTATATAATTAAGGGGTTATTCGGTTGCACCTCCGTTACGAATATGGAGGCTCCATATTGTACAGTGCATCGCACGACCAGCTTCACCCCCCCTTTGGCGAACGCTGCGAAATATCAAATTCGCTACGTGCATCCAATCTCGCTTGACTGCCACCAACTGTACATAGTAATTGTAGCGAAGCCGTATGCTTGGCTGCAAGAACCTGAAGCTGTTCGCGATCAGCCTTCCTCCGCAGTGTCATGATCTGTGTCAAATATCGTGAGGTTTCCACCCGTACGGTATTGCCAAATTTCATCAGCAACTGCAGAGACAGTGTTGTATTCGCGTTTTGGCGGCCACAATGGAGGCGTAGTTAAGGGGGAGAAGAGGAAGCGTACGAATTTGATTCTCCTAGCCAACCAAGGCGATTCCCCAGGGCAACCAAAAAAGGTCCTTGCGTGGGCCACAGCAATTCGCTACAATTACTATGTACAGTTGGTGGCAATCAAGCGAAGTCGGATGCACGTAGCGAATTTGATATTTCGCAGCGCTCGCCAAAAGGGGGGGGTGAAGCTGGTCGTGCGATGCACTGTAACGGAACCGGAGCTCAAATATAATTATAAGGGTGTCGTTCGGTAAATCTGGCGACTTTTAAATACGGAGCTCCTCCATATCGGTAAGCGCGTCAAATTTGCAAGCTATACTGTATACAGTAGTTGAAATAGAGTTCTTGGCACCGTTTTAATATGTAGCTTCGAGCTCCTGTTCCATATTCCATTTTAATATAGAGCTCTCACATACGCGCCAAAGTGACGATATGGCGACTTCATACACCCTAATCGCAATACTGCTGTCGCATTTGTAAGCCTTATATAATAATAATAATACCTTAACCTTCGTAACCGTGATAAGCTTATTTTCGGGGCGTTGCGGGCGTCGCGGGCGTCGCGGGCGTCACTGTAACTCTACTACGGCTTGTACGGGAGGTGGGCAAAGATGTATTAACAACTAGCGCGTGCACGTGATGATTATGTGATCGCAAGCAGTTGAAGGGTAAACCTCGAGTTGAGTGATCCTTCTTGATTTCTATGAGCTGTCTTGCTGATATTTATATACAAGATGGGGTTGATTACCTAATAAGTCCTCTCTTATTATGCAGAGGAGGTATTAAATTAGGTAGAGGTCTTAATTGAGGGGAAGCACTAAATTACTCATCTTAATACTTAGGTGTAGTATGCCTTACCACGTGATTTTCCGTTAATATACTCTCTTAGATTGCTAGGTATTAGGTAATCTAGTTAGAGATTCTAACGTTATAATTAGATCCTATAAGGTTTAGGAATAGATTTTTCTAGTAGGCGCAGCAGATTGTTATATAATTAGATATTATATATCCCTTAAGCCTAGCATATCAATAAACGCCTAATGGAGTTGTTTGGTTAGTGGTTTAGTTAGTCTATTAGCCAGCATCTTGCTTGACGGGATTTATTAAACCACAAACTTTCTATCTTGCACCTCTTAATGTAGCCAGAATTGGTAGATATCGACATATCTTATATCACGGAACGCGGGCAATGGCTACAAAGCGTATATATTCGGGGAGTCTACAAGACGTTGCGCAATCGATCGTAAGGATCGAGGGCGTAAGGAGGTGATATACCCTCGCGTAGCTGACATAAGCTGTACGCGAGGTGTACGCGAGAGCACGGGGTTCTCCTATAGAGGCCCCTATAGTCGGGTTCCGTGACACTACCCCCCCTCCTATTAAGGCGGAGTTCCGGCGACGCTGTAGTTGCTATATACATGTAGGGGAAATGCTTGGGGTATCTAGAAGAAGGAATATCGTTATAGGTATAACGGGCTCATATAGGTGCTTCTGACTTGAAGCTTGTGGGTTGCTACTATGCGAAGGTACTAGGCTATAGAGGGGAAGGAGGCTGTTGGGGACTTAGTAAGGTACAAGGGTGTCACCAAGGCGCTAGTAGCAAGCGAGCTAATAGCGATTTTCTATCCCAGGGATAGAAAATCCTGATTGGTTGGCTTCTCCTTAGCGTCTAGAATCTAACTAATTAGACAACTTTGACCGGCGGTTAAAGTTCCTTAATATCTTATCAGAGTAGTTACGTGACGGTAATATACAACGATTTAGCTGTGACGGCTCCCATAGAGGATTAGGTACGAAATCTCTGCTTAAGCCTGGTTTCTGTGGGTTTGCATAATAGAAATCGCTAATTAGATCTTTTACGTTTTTAAAATCTTCCCATAGTTGCCATTCCGGCTGATCTATGTCAAATCCTGTATAGGTAGCTTTATAGTAGAGCCGCCGTCCTCTGCCTTTGCCAAAGTATTTGGAGTTGATGATTTGTTTAACGGTCCACTCCTCGTAGTTCTCGTCTTCGTTCTCATCTCGGATTAGTACCGGTAGGGGTTTAGGCTGTATTTGTCCTAGTAGAGGGTTTAGCAGTCCTTGGTACTTTATATAAAATGCTTTAGCACATTTACAGCCGTAGTAGGCGCTTATAAAGCGTTTAACTGAGTCTATCATTTTGGGCCAGAAGTAGTATCGGCTGAGAAGCTTATAGGTTCCTCCTTTACCTAGGTAGCCGCTTGATCAGAGGTTGTAGGCCATTTGGATTAGTTGCCGTTACAGGTCTTCTAAGTTAGGGATAAATAGACGGCCTCTATAATAGAGCCTGTTTTCTTTTACTTCTAAGGCTGTTATATTAATCTGGCCTAAGCTTCGGAGGTTAGTAGGCAGTGTACGGGTGCTGGTAATCTTTATGGCAATTAGTTAATGCAGTAATAGGTTAACAGGGGTGTTATATACTACGGTAATAAGTTTATTAATTTTAGGGGGTAACTCTAGTTCTATAGTATAAAGCTAAGGGGCAGTTGGTTCTGTCTTGGGTAGTATACCTAGGGCTAAGTTTCATGCTTTTAGGATTGTTTGTCGTTAGAATTGATTATAAGGGTCATCTTCTAACTAAGGAAGGTCTTACGAACGGCGTATTAGGCTATTAGGCTTAGTACCTTGTACTCCTAGCCTATATACAATTTTAAAGTTAAAACCAGAGAGGAACTCGTTCCAACGTACTTAGCGTTGGTTTAGTTGTTTTATAGTTATAAAGTACTTAAGGTTGCGATAATCCGTAAGGACCTTAGTTGGCTAGTTAGGTTCTACTAAGGAGAGTTCCGGTTAGAATTCCTTAAATGCTTATACAATTGCAAGGAGTTCCTTATTATAGATCTTATAGTTACATTCTTATAGTGTAAGCTTAGACGAGTAGAATGCGACTAGGTGGAGGAGACCGTTATTACCTATTTGGGAGAGGACGCCCGCGTTAACATAGTCTGAGGAGTTAGTCTTAAGGTAGAGTTATTATCCTGGTATAAAGTAAGCTAGGATAGGTGCTTTGGTAAACATATCTTTTAGGTCTTGAAACGCCTTTTCGTATTTAGGCGTCTAGATAAAACATAGATGTGTTTTTCTTCCTTTTGCGGAAAGGCCCTTTGTTCGTATTATTGCTGTAAATAGTGCTACAACACCTAAGAAGTTGTATATAAATTTCCGATAGAAGTTGGCGAAATTGAGGAAGGCTTATATATCTTTAATGCAGGTAGGGGTTTGCTATCCGGTAATTATACATACTTTTTTGGGGTCTATATGGATACCCTTAGTAGTAATAATTAGTTTAAGGTATTTTACTTCTGTGACTAAGAATTCGCACTTCTTTAAATTAATGTAAAGTCCTGCGTCTCTAAGGTGCTGTAGGACCTTTCAAACGTGCTTGGTATACTTAGAAGGGTCGTCGCTGTAAATAAGTATATTGTCTAGGTACGCGGAGTAGAAGTCGTTAAGGTAATCCCATAAGGCATTATTAATGTAGCTTTGGAAGCTGCCTAGGCCGTTACATACGCTAAAAGGCATAATAGTGTATTTAAATTAGCTAAAGCGCGATGCGAATATAGTTTTCCATTTATCACCTTCCCGTATTTAGAGGCGGTTAAAGGCGGCGATAATATTAAGTTTAGTATAGATTTTGGCTTAGCTAAGCCGTTCAAGGGTCTCACGTATAAGCGGTATAGGGTATTAGTTCTTAATTATAATAGCGTTGAGTCCTCTATAGTTAATATAGAATTAAATACCTCCTCCTGGCTTTTTAGCAAGGAGGATAGGGGTAGCTGCTGGGGATATACTAGGACGAATAAACCCTTTATTAAGGTGCTCGTCGATATACTTTTTGACAACTAGGAGTTCGTCTTTTAACATTAGATAGGGTCTCTTATAGGGCGGCGTTTTTCCTTATTTAATATTAATGGCATGGTCATTAGGTTGATGTGGGGGGAGTATATCTACGCTCTTTTATAAGCATACGTCGATAAAGTCATGGTATCTCTTAGGGAGGAGCTTACGGAGTTCCTCATTAGTAAGTCCTTTTTTAAGCTTTATAAACTTCTTAAAGTCTAAGGGTAAAAGTCCATAGAGTTCTACAGGGGCATTATTTTCTAGGAGGTTAACTATATCTATCCTGTTACTATAGAGGACATAGTCCTAATCTTTATTAAGCTTATATAGTCATAATTAGGAGGCTGCGGCAACGGTCTAGCCTTTCCTACGTGCTATGCGGTAGAAGGCCGCGGCGCTTACATAGTGGCAGTTGGTCGTGGGTGGGGTAATAAGGGTTTCCCTAGGTTGATATCCTGGGGAGTAGATAGAGGCGGCTAGGCTGTACCCTAGGCAAGTCTCTCTGCAGTATTTAGAGTTGAAGGTTACTTCTCTCTTTTGCCAGTTAATAGCGGGGTTATGTTATTCGAGCCAGTTTATTCCAAGGATAATAGGGTAGTTTATAAGTGGTGTAATATAGGCCTAGAGCTCCTCCTAGTGTCCGTTTATATTTAGGTAGAGTTGTGCCATATAGGTAATCTTTTATATAGTATAACTACCGTCAGCGAGTTATAGGGCGCGGGCTTTAGCAAGGGGTAAGGTAGGTAGGTTATAAGTACGCACAAATTGGGTATCTATAAATTTATCAATAGCTCCGCAGTCAATTATAGAACGGGTTTTGTATTATTTCTTGGCGGTAGTTCCCTCTATAGGTAAGACTATTTGCTTCCATCCTTTTATTCTTACTAAGCTATCTATTAAGTAAGCCAATATGTAGATCCCTCTATTGTCGGAGTATCCCAACCTGTAACTTAGGGCTGGGACTTTGCATTTTCCGCTTCCGCGTCTAATTCTACTACCGTTGCTACATCTTTGTCTTATACGGTAGTGGCGCGTAGTGACATATTTGGTGTCTAGGGCATAGGGTTAGGTATTTAACGGTAGCTACTAAACCTAGCTATTGGGCAGTTTGGGCTATAGCTATAATAGCCTTCTTAATAGCATCTATAGCAACGCCTTAGCTTTTGGAGTAGCTCGCGCTCTCTGTCTAGTAGCTTCTTTGGGAAGGCTAGTATAGAGAGGTTGATATTAGGACCAGTGGTGTTGCTTAGGGTAGTAGGCGTTAGTAGTTTGGTAGGTCTGGAGGGCTTCTATAGGGAGGTCTTTAGGCGGGGGTTTATAGTAGTGATCTAGTTTAGCCGTCGTTTAATCTTCTATAGGGCTACTACCATATCGTGAACGTTGTTATAGTTGTGGCTGGCGGCTGCGTAACTAAGGCAATAAGTGACTTTTTTAAGGAGATCTTCCTAGTCTTTAGCGTCGTCTTAGGCAAGGACTCCGGTATATTCCTAGAATTTAATATAGAACTCGTCAAATAATTCAGTAGGACTTATCTTTAGGGCGCGTAGTTTAGCTTAACTAGTGGCCACTAGGTTATGGTCGCGGTATATTTAGTTAAGGTCATTAAGGACTTCCTAGTAGGACTACCACTTTTGAGGACTGCTAGTCTCCTATTAAGTAAAAAGCCTATTAAACGGGATGCCCTTCGTTCATCTAATAATATAGCCAATCTTAGTATTTTCTATAGGGAAAAGGTAGGCGCTCTAGGCCAGTTTCTTATGGGTTTACATCTTCCAGTAGCTATATTCCTTACAGTCACCCTTAAAGATTGGGGGATTAGGGTAGCATATATTAGACCCTATAGTGGTAGTTTAGGTTTAATCATTGTGGCTTTTATTATCGCCGCTACTATGGTAGGGGTTCCTGTTAGGTGAAGCTGCTTAACACTAACCTTCCGTCGAGCGTTAAGTAGGTAAGGTTGCCGGGGGCATAGAGACTTGGGTAGCGTTATATGCAGTAGAGAGGTATCTGGTATTATTACAAATATGCTTATTAAGCTAAGATTATAGGTATTTGATTGTACCCTCTCTCTTAGTAACTGTAGCAATAAGTATAATCTCGGCCTTCTTTAATCGTTGGACGTCGTGTTTAGACGCACAGAGGTCGTCTTTAATCTCTTAGCGTGTGTTATTAGCGAGCGCCTCACGAGCTTATAGGTCTTGGATGATATTATAATCTTAGGCAGCACGCATCTCAGCTTATATAAGCTTTAGATGGTAGTTCTGTAGAAGGCGGTAGTATTTATTAGGTTTTTATACTACCATTTTTATAAACATCTTGGCGTCTCATATCTTAATCTTAATAGGTGGTAGCCCTTCGGCTTATTTATCCATAGTTGTGTAGTTAATAAAGGATGAGACATTATCAATGTCCCCCTTATGGTCATTATAGTCTTTTAAGCCACTAGGCTTCCCTTTAGGGGTTAAGGCTAGGGTTAACAAATTAAATCCTCTTAGGACTAATTGGTGTCGTGGTTTTAATATAGGTATTAGGTTGTTCTTTAAGTTTGATATAGTAGCTAATAAGGAATTTCGTCTTACTATTGTTGATTCTTTGGGAGTACGAAGTGAGGTAACTCGTAGACACGCTGCTTCTAGCAGCGTCTGCGGTATCGTGGAGACGTAGAATTGGTCGTAGGCTGAGCGTTGGTAAAGAAAAAGGCGCAACGTAATGTCACGGAACGCGGGCAATGGCTACAAAGCGTATGTATTCGGGGAGTCTACAAGACGTTGCGCGATTGATCGTAAGGATCGAGGGCGTAAGGAGGTGATATACCCTCGCGTAGCTGACATAAGCTGTACGCGAGGTGTACGTGAGAGCACGGGGTTCTCCTATGGAGGCCCCTGCGGTCGGGTTCCGTGACATCTTAGTTTAGTAGATATATTGGGGAGTTGGTTGCTTACTATATGTACTATCTACTGGTTATTATATTCTATCTGGAGCTTTTGCTTAGGATTAAATCGAATAGCTTTAAAGATTTAAGCTATATATTGCACCTCCTTACCTATATACGATAGGGACAGAAGCTCTGCCTTAATTGTTAAGGTACTTACGGTCTTCTGCTTAGAGGATTGCCATATAATAGGCCCATTAAACAGCTTAATTAGATAGCCTTGTAAACTCCATCTGGTTAACATATTATCCGCAAAACTAGTATTAGCTGCTATCTTTAGAACCTAGGTTTGGGTTTGGTCGGTCTTATAAGGGTTAATATTTAAGTATTTAATTGCGAGGTATCGAGTTGCACCGAGATATATAATAACTTGATATACCTCTGCAAGATAAGCTTAAGATGGGTTTTATATAAATTCTGCAAGCTTTATAGCTGTATAGGCTATATCTGCCCTAAGAGTTGTTGCTAGATAGATAATGGATCCTATCCGAACCTAATAGGCGTTAATTTCCCCTAGTGTTGCTTTACCTTTAAATGGCTTAAGGTCTTGTCCAGAGAGTAATATAAAGGGTAACTTTGCGTATTCCTAATTAAATTAGGTAATGAGTTTGTTAATATACTAATCTTATAAGAGATATAGGCGTCGATTTGGTCTATCTCTAATAATATAGATATTAAGAAATTGGTTAAATTCTTTTATCCTTTAGATTTTATAAGTGCTTATAAGGTTTGTTGCTAATTCTTCTAGATTGGTAAGATAGGGTTTTATTGCCATAAGAAGGATATCGTCGATATAGAAGAATATTATAATAGGTCTAGTTGGATGGACAAAGAGGTATGGTTTATTAGGTACAGGTATTAGACCTAGGCGGCATAGAGTAGCTAAGATCTTAATAAACCATAGCTTTGGAGATTTATAAAGTCCATAGAGGGCTTTCTAGAGTTTAAGAACTATATCTTTCCTTCCTTCCCTATAGCCCTTGGGTATTGTAATATAGACTTCCTTATTAATGTTAGTATTAATAAAGGCGTTAACCGTATCTAGGTGGATAACCTTAAGGTTAAATATAGTGACTAAGGCTATAAGTAATCTGAATGTCTTAAAGGTGGTAGTGATAGCGTAGATATCTTGTTTATGTACGCCTAGTTGGAGATTACCTTAAACACACAGTCTAGCTTTAAATTTTGTAATGTAGCCATCTACATCCTTCTTATAGGTAAATACCTATTTTGTTAAGATTGCCCTTGCTCTTAGAGGTAGGATAACTTTATTCTATATTTGCTTTGTAATAAGGGCTTATATTTCGCGGTGTACTACTGCTTGGAAGTGTTAAGCTATAGGATGGTTTATTATCTCTTTCTAGGACTTTAGTGGTGGTGGCATCTCGTCACAATAGCTATAGCTTTGTGCTATTGTGATAGCGAAGGCCCTATATGCCTGCTTATATATAGGGTCATTATCGGGTCCTTATAGGTTGTCATTAGAAGAGAAGAATGCCTTTTAATATAGATCTTAATTTAGCATTTCTATTGCCTTTTATATTTAGGTTTTCTAACGTTTAGATTGACGCTTAGGTCCTTTACCCCCTAATAATAAAGTAGTCCGTTTACTTAATTCTAGAGATAGGTTTGTGGGTAGTTGGTCTTGTTGGATATTAGGTTAAAATGCAGTTGGATATTAGTTAGATATTAATGGTTCTAGGTTAGATATAGACGGATATTAATCGGATATTAATAGTCTTATGTCTGATATAGACGGATATTGGTCGGATATTAATAGTTCTTGGTTAGATATAGACAGACCCTATTTAGAAGTAGAAGGAGGTAGAGTAATAAGTAGGTTTATTTTGTCTTCCTTTAGGGGTTCTAGAAGGAGAGGGAGAGGTAGGTTTGGAAGTGTAGGTGGCTATATATTAGCTAGTACCTCTGTATCTTTAATCTAGTTAACCTTGTCCTCTAGGAAGATATCTATAATATTTTAAATTCTTTTAATTTCTTCTATCTTTTAAACTGAGACATCTCTTGGTTTTGTATCGGGCCGATAGTATTAAGTTTTATTAACCTTAACATCTTAGGTTTAAATTACTCGGTTAGTAATTAGTGACTATACTTAATAGATATTTAAGGCTTTAAAGCCTATTAAGTAACCCTTTAAGGCTTGTGGATTGAATTTGCTGAGTTGGTTACGTTTCTTGCCAATGATTAAGATATAGGTAAGGGAGCCTAGAATCCGAATACCGTAGAGGTTGGGTTTCTTTCTATATAAGTGCTTATATGGAGTTCTCCAGCCTAGAGAGCGGATAGGCGTTTAGTTAAGGAGATAGATACCTACTATAATGATCTCGGGCTATAGAAATTCGGGTAGGTTTGCCTTATATATTAATACCCTTCCTCTTTCGGAAATTGATCTTCCTGATCTCTCTACTGGACTATTCTGGTTAGGGTTATAGGGGGTAGATACCTTCTATTTAATCCTATTGTCTCTTAGGTAGTTTTCAATAGTATCTCTAATGCCTTGCTTATTATTAGATTAAAACCATTTTATGCCTCCTATTGTGAACTTCTTTATGAAGGCAACTGTTACTTCAACAATGGGTAGTAAGGTATGCTGTTAATAATTCGGTAAGGGCCAGGTATAGTAATATTTAGTCTTCTCGCACTAGAAGTGGGCGATGTATATTACTCCGCCATAACCTCTTCCCATTATAACGATATCAAAATGGATGTGTTTAAAGGGAGTTCTTGCTTATAACGTTAGTGGGCGGCGTGATATCTGCCTTTAAAGCTTTGCCATAATGTATGGCTTGTATAGAGGTTGTCCGAATTCGGAAGTCTGTTTTAGTGCTTTGACTATTAACACCCCCTTAACAGCAAGTGGTAGGTTAGATATGGATTCCATATTGTAATATCCTATTTATTAATGCCAAACTTTCTTTATTACTTGCTGCTTAAATAGTTCCTTTAAGTTAATAGTAAAGATAGATAGATTGTTAACTTCCTAAAGTTGCCCTTTTAGGAAGTATAGTCTACCGTATTTAGTTAAATTTGAGAATAGCTGCTCTATATAGCAATAGACCAGTTAATTCTTTTCTTAATTGATTCTTATGCCTGTATTAAAGAGAGCATTACTGTAGATAATATTGGTGTGGAAGCCTGGGCAGTAGGCGACCTTCTTTAAGATAAGGAGCCTCTTTTTTTTTCGTATTTAAGTGTAAGTCTAGCTTCTCTATATCCAAGGATTGTTAAGGAGTTGTCTCCTATATTAATAGTTGTGGGCTCGACTTCCTTATAGTTGTGGAGGTAGTTAATGTTGTTAGTAATATAAAGCTCTACTCCTAAGTTATAGAGAAAGAGGTTTTTAATATTAAGATTAGCCCCAGATGGTAATACTATGGCAATAGTTAGTGGCGGTGATTGGGTATGTTAAGGTTCTTCTCTCTGATTTCTCCTACGTGAAGGTGGTTGTGGTTTTAATGGTGGTAATTTGGCAAAGGTCCTCTTCTGTTCTACATATATTGTCTTGCCTTCTTCGGTTTTAAGATATACTTAATATTAACGCTTGCGGCGCTTATTAACCACCTATCTATCTGGTCTTAATTTTTTAAAGAGGTTCCAGTATTGCTCTACAATATATTCTCTACTATATGCTGGGCAGTATTCTTGACCTTGTGAAGAACGTTTAGGGTTGGTAGGTTCACCTAATAAGATAGGAAATGCTACTGCTGCTCTACGTTTCGGTGGTTAATAAGAAATATTAAATTTCTTAATAAGATCTTTAAGGGTAATATTAAGGGTGTTCTCCTTAGCTCGTAAGCTGTAGGCGCTAAAGATGCTTAGATTAATATCCTAGTATGCCCTAATAAAGTGACGAATGAGGTATTTCCTTGTTGCTTTCTTAGGGGGGTTATTAATCTTTTCTGCTTTCTTAGTGATGGTAAGGTAGAGTTAGAGCCAGGCCTCTAGACCTAGGCGCTTAGGACCTTACTATAGTCAGTTAAGTTCGTTATCCAGGGTTTAACGAAGTTGAGTATTAGATGGTTTTACTATGTTAACTAACAGCTTTAGTATGGCGTGAGGGTTTATTATATTATTAATAAAACCCTAATAGTTTGGACCTACTGTAGTATGTATAAGAGTATTAAGGGCGGTAAGGCCCTTATCTATTTGGATATACTCCTTATAAGCCATCTTATAGGCATTTCACCTGCCTGTTATATTTGTCTTAGCAAGGAATTTTTCTAGAGAGTTACTTAGGGTTGCTGGAGTAATAGGTATATTGGATGAGGTTTAAGAGGATATTTATAAGGGTTCTAATTTGGGAACTGGTTAATCTTGTCCCTCTTAATTTGTATTTAATGTAGAAAGGGTTCATTTTTTTGTATAGTACTCCAAATCCAGTAGGGTATTAACCGGTGGGTTAGTTTCTTCTGGGTTAACGTACCTCCAGATACGTCGTGCTTTTGCTTTGGATTTAATGTAATTGTACTATATAATCCAGTCTTCCTGTGTAAGAAGCCTAATAACTGATGTATTTAATAATATAGTGACGATATTAATAATATTGACAAAGGTATCGTGAGATAGTTTAAAGGAGTTGAGGTTATTGCCAAATGCGGTATAGCTTGATGAGTTAGTGAGACTAAGACTCTTAATTATTAACAACTAGCGCGTATATGTAATGATTATGTGATCGCAAGCAGTTAAAGGGTAAACCTTGAGTTAAGTGATCCTTCTTGATTTCTATGAGCTGTCTTGCTGATATTTATATATAAGATGGGGTTGATCACCTGATAAGTCCTCTCTCGTCATGCAGAGGAGGTATCAAATCAGGTGGAGGTCTTGATTGAGGGGAAGCACCAAATTACTCATCTTGATACTTAGGTGCAGTATGCCTTACCACGTGATTTTCCGTTAATAAGATGTAGGAAACGTCAATCGCAGAGAAGGCGTTGGCCGAGGAGGCTCCATGCTACACCAAAGTAGAGAGTCGCGATAGAGGCCTGGTGCAGAGAGGGCTCATTTAAATTGTTCACCGACGTTAATTACGCATTATCCGAAGTCAAATCTGGAGCCTCATTATGGAGCCTTAAACGAACAATTGACTCAATTACATATTTAAATAGGCCAGTACTAGTTGCACACCCCCTACTAAACAGGCTTAGATTGTTCCTCTTTAGGTTCAAACATCACGTGTGTTTGACTTGTATGCACCTGCATCGCGAAAATCAAACTTTTTGAATGCAACTTGTATGACTATACCACCAGAATCAAGTCTTAATTTCAACTGTAGTACAACTTGTAGAGTTCAAATTAAAGCTAGAATACACCAAAGGACCCCTCAGTAAAGTTTTTCTGAAAGGGCAAGGCCCCACGACCGCTGTAAGCCTGTAAAATGTCGCCGCCAACACTTGGCAAGCCATCTGCAGAGGCATCTTGACTTCCACCACCATTCTCGCCACCTGTAATACCGCATAGCCCTGCCCTTTGGCGAGCTCATTGATATTATCAAGGGCAAAGTTTGCGCAATCGTATAGCTTCAACAGAGGTGGGTTGAGAGCCATGGTAGATGCAGGGAAAAGTATGCAAATACGAGGTGTTAATTTAGGTATGGACGCGTGTTGTTTTCGCGATTTGGGTGTAAACAAGTCAAACACACGTGATGGTCGAACCTCAAGAGGAACAATCTAAGCCTGTTTAGTAGGGGGTGTGCGCGCAGTAATTAGGGGGTGTGCAACTAGTACTGGCCTTTAAATAAGCCATGGTAGTAGCCGCCACTAATTACAAAATGGGCGATACAGCTATGTTCACGACCAGCTTCCACCCCCCCCTCAAGGCGAGCTGCGATTTTCGTACGCCATTTAATTTCGCTTGATCGCCACTAACTGTACATAGTAATTGTAGCGAACGCCTATGGCTGAACGCAAGGGCCATTTTGGTTGTCCGGGAGAACTGTCGATTCCTTCCTTTCAACGACTTGTTGAAGTTTCTTTCCTTCCCCTTTTGCCTACGCCTACGCCTACGTTATGGACTTACAACAGCTGCTAAAACGCGAATACAGCGCTCAAATTTGTTATTACCGTAGGGGTGGAAACTTCATGGTATTTAATAAAGATGACTATAGTTACTGTGGAGCGTAAACAGCTTGAAGTTCTTACAGCCAAGCATGGGCGTTCGCTACGATTGCTATGTATAGTTGGTGGCAATCAAACGAAATTAAATGGCGTACAAAAATCGCAGCTCGCCTTGAGGGGGGTGGAAGCTGGTCGTGAACATAGCGATTTGCAACCGAACAACCCCTAACCCCTTTTAACTTACGTTCGCAGGCAAATTGCCGTAAGTTGCCGCAACTTGCCCCAGCAAGTTACAGTCACATAACTAGAAAGAGGCAGCCTTGATTAGATAAGTAGATTATATACATGTTTAAGGAGCTTAAGCTTAAGTTTGTTATAGTTAGGTATAACTAGACGGTTCTAGTAGTATAAGCAGTCTCCATAAGCTTTATATCAGACGCTAAGCAGGCTAATAGAAATGACATATATAATACTCTATGAGGAAGAATCTCAGGGGCTTAAAGCCCTAAGAAGATATCTACAGGATGGCCCGCGCGCTGTCACGTAACACGTCGCCGAGTTCAAAGAGACTGCCCTAAGTAGCCCCCCCTACTAACACACACCCCCAGGCTCTATGAGCTCTGGCGAATAGGAAGCTCCTCCGGAATGTCTATACCATGCTCCATAAGGTTGTAGTTAATAGGTAGGAGTAGTATAAGGGGTAAGAACTGCAATTAAGAAAGGTTTAAACAAAAATTAACGACGCTTGATCGCCCGTCTGCCATACTAAAAAGTAGTATTTGTAAGCTTTTGAAAATTGGAACTGAGTCGATTGGCATCAACTCCAAGGTTCCGCCGGTCGTAGTATGATTTCCTAATCAGGTCTAGGTGGCCTAGGTAAATTTGGTGGCACTAGCACCTTCTTTAATCGCCTTATAGGCGTCCTTTGGTAAGGTTTTGTTAAGCCGTCTGCTAGCTAATCCACGCCCGGTATATGGTGTAGTTTAATCCTACCCCGTTTAATATCCTTAACCTTGCGGAGCTTGATATCCGTATGCTCTTTTGGCCTTTTGCCGAATTAATGTGTCTTAGCCTTCTTATGTTAAGCCATCTTAACAGTCATTATCTACCGCCAGCGAGGAGCCTCTGGTGACTGCGGGGCTTCCTTTAACGTTCGCGGTATCTTGATCTTGTACGGAGCTTTTGGATGCGGCTCCGGAGGGGTCGGCTGTATATGTGCGTAAGACGAGAATGTGACTGCCGCATAAGAGACCTTCTTTGGTTCAGCAGGCTCCGTCTCTATACCCCCCTTAAGCTGTTGGTTAATTTGGTGGATGCCGCTGTTATCAAAATTGACGTCGTCTTGATCGTTATAACCTTCGTCGCCTTTGGCAATTGTTGGTATTATGCTCTCCCTACCTGCGAGGAGGGAGTTGGCAGTTAATTGCTGGTCTGCCTTCTCGAAGGCTCTTGGCGCTTTGGTTGTCTCCTTTGTAGTAGATATAGGTTGGGAGATCTAGCGCTTTGCCGTTAAGGCGTGCGCAATATATTAAGGCTTTAAAGCCCGTTGAACGATATATAGGCCGTTTTTATAAGTCGCTCTGCCCACTACTATATTGTCGGAGTATTTTAGAATTGTACGGCCACCTGTTTCCTTGTTAGGTCTAATATAGAGCTGCTTACGCTTCTTAAGAGCTGACTCTAATAGGAGCTTATGAGGTGATTTGGGTGCATAGTAGGCCTTAGTAGCTACCGTGCAGGTGTTGCCGTTGTCTATTAGTAAGGGTATATGTGTCGTCCCTCTGCTAATTATATAGTGGATAGTTCTTCCTGATGTTGCTATTATATAAGGCGGTGATAGGGTCTCATACTTAATAAACTCGCTTTAATTGTTGCTTATTATAATATTAGAACAAGAATTAAGAAACTAATTGTCCTAATTGCTGTCTCCCAAGTCGTCGACTACGGCCATACTACTAATAAATAGGCCTCCTGCCGAGCCTCTGCCTGTCGTTCCGACTTAATTCGAATTTGATATAGTTAGTGATCTTTTTGGACTATGTTAATCTTGGATCTCTATAGTGGAGCCGTAGTTTAACTGGACTGGATCCTGTCGATTTAATTAGTTGGATGAAGTGGATTTAAAGCTATAGAGCTCTTAGAGCTCCAATTCTCTAACCTGATTTAGGTAGGTGTAATATAAGGGTGAGCTAATTAGCGACTGAGGATAAGCTCCAATTTTATAATTAGGTGTATAAACTATACAATCTAAAAACTTTAGTGTATATAAGTGTTGTTCCTCTTGCCCCCGCCGTTATTGTCGTCGTTGTTGTTGTTGTTGTCGTCGCTTTAATTAATTTATCTTTATCCTTTTTCTTACTGCTATTATGGATTGATATTTGTTAACCTAATTACCTTCTACATCTAATAATGTAATTCTTGCACCTAAGAGCTTTAACCCAGAAGCAGATAAGTTAAAAATAATTAAAGAGTTTAAGCTTCTTAGAAGGTAATATATCCAGTATAAAGCTCTTACTAAAACCCCAAAGAACACTAAGCAACGATCCTTATATATTTGGAAGTGGGGGGAGGATATCTAATTAAAGTCCTCTATAGATCGTTAAACGTTCTTCTACTACTATATTTATAAGCGATTAAAGCTTAAGCAAGAGCTCTGTGTAGTATTGTTAGGAAGATTAACGGCTATAGATTACCTTATAAAAGATTACTAATTGGATAAGGTAACGGGCGAGATTCTCTCTAAGAAGAAAGCTGAGCCAGATTAGCTAATAATTAAGCAGTATTTAGAGGCCAAATTGCTTAATCTAAATTATAACTTTAAAGGCTTTAAAGCTCTTCTAATTTAATGGATTGTTTGCTGCTATATTGCCTTTTTCTAATTTAAGAACGCCTACTTTTAATAGCTCTTGTTCTTTTTTTACCCTAGGCTCTATAAGTTTCTACTATAGGTAGGGAATATAATTCGCGGATGGGTTATATAAGCATTTAAATAGCGGAAGGAGTTATTAAGGAAAGAGCTTAAGAGTGCCTATAGTATGATATTAATTTCCTTTAGCTTATAGACGTTACCAAATGGGCACGCGATTATTGGGGTTATAGGCTATTTTATTAATAAAGACGGTGGGCGTTAATAAGTCGTTCTTAGGCTTTGTGAAATCGTTGGTAAATATACTAGTAAGAATATAGCGGGCGTCCTTATTGATCTATTTTATAACTACGGGATTGCAGGTAATATTAGGTATTTTATAGCCGATAATACGGAGTTAAATAATACGTGCATTGACGCAGTTCTTTATGCGCTGTATTTAAATATATTAGTAAAGCTTCGCAAAGGACGCTAACTATATTGCTTTAATTATATTACAAACCTTTATGCCTAGGCCTTTATTATTAGAAGTAATGCAGAGGGAGTTTATAGGGAATTAGCAACTGCTTATTATAAAATGGACTTTAAGAAGGTTAAGGACTTATAAAGAAAGCGCGGAGCTATTAGATTGCTTTACAACCTCATATAATATATTTATATAACTCCTTAGCGTCGTAATTTCTTTTAGAGGATAAAAATAGGAGGCCCATTAGCAGAATTTAATGGCTTAGAGGTAAGCAATAAAATCTTATATAGAGCTTTGGTGTTAAGTTTTAGCAATTTTTATAGCGTTTAGCGCTGGATTTTATTTCTTCTAAAGGAAAATTAACTAAATTTTAAACTCTTATATGCTTATACTTACTACCTGCTAGCTTATTTAAAATAACTAAACGCGTTAGAACTTATTATTTTTAGCTATATTATGCTTTTTAAACTGCAAGGAATGTATTACAAGGTTTTATAGTAACTACTACTTAGCGGTAAGTATAAAGCAGCTTTCTAAGGAAGATCTACTATAAGAGCACTATTAGAAATAACTTAAATACCTATATAATTACCTAGAAACGTTCTATGAGGCTACTATTATAGTAGAAGGTAAGTATACTAACCTTACTAACTATTACGGACGCTTTAAGTACAATATTACGACTACTTAGAGAAGAGTCAGAGGAAGCTAGTTGGTTAATACAGGCACAGTCCAGAATGGATCCGGTGGAACCATATAACAAGAAATAGTAGCCGAGGTTATATAGTGTGATCTATATAATCTGTGTAATCTATACAAAGCATATAGAGCACACATACTTCATAGAGCAAAGGGATTTCTTAGGCGTACAGTTATATATTTAAAGGACCACAGTCCCTACCCAGATAGTTCTCTCTTCGTAGTAAATCTTAGAATACAATTAGAGTTAATCTGTTAGGCAACCACTCCACCAGTTATTATTATATTATTAAATTATTCTTACCTATATACCCAGCCCAATAATAGGACCCACCGTAGTTACTACTACAAGGTTCCGTTACACATTCACTACCAAGGTTACGGTATTAAACAAGGTCAAATAATATGCCACCTAAAGCACCAGTCACAATACCATCAACGGCAGCAACAACCTCAGGCTTAGGAGATACCAGTATAGCAGATACGGATTCTCAGTTAATTACGCAAGATCAGTTACAGGAAATAATTAATCACTTATAGGACAATAGTAGGATACTTAAAGAACGCATTAATGAAATCAAAGCAGTAAAGGTCTAGTTACCTTTAATCAAACGGTTCTTAGGAGAGAAGTTAAAGCTTAAGGGATTTCTTACACAGATACACTTTAAGGTAATACAAGAAGGAGCAAAGTTAGCAACATCGTTAGATTAAATAGCCTATGCAGGGTTATTCCTATCAGGAAGGGCACTTAAGTGGTTTAAACTATACCTCACCAAGATACAGGCCAATGGCATAACAACTACTAACCAAGACGTACGGTATATATTTGCCAGTTAGAACAGGTTTATAGAACAACTAACGCAAATATTTAGAGACCCAGAGGCCATAACCACAGCGGAACAAAAGCTTCAGAACTTAGTACAGCGCATTTTAGCAATTAAGTATACCACGCAGTTTCAAACACTAGCTATATAGGTTAAATGGAATAACAGGGCACTTATAGCACAGTATAAATAGGGACTTAAGGCTAAAGTCCAGGACACAATCATTCTAATAAAAAATGCGGATACTCTAAGGGAGTTAATAGACCAGCTAATAAAAATCAATAATAGGATCTATTAAAGGGAACAAGCCAAGAAAGGGCAAGACAAAGTTCCACAGTTATATAAGGCGCAGAGTACGCAACAACCAACACAGAGTTAAAAACTATAAAATAGCGCAGAGCTAATAGACCTAAGCGGTACCAAAGAATCTAAGAGATAGATAAAGAAACTATAAAAACCTAGAGGTCAAGGATCTAGTAATCAAAGAACCCAAAAGTAGAGGCCAAACTAGGGATCTTAGCAGTAGAAGACGTTTAGGCGGACTCCACAACAAGAAAGATGGTTCAAAAATAGGGCTTATATAAATTGCAGAAAACAGGGTCATTTCGCTAGAGACTATAGAGGTGGTCAGAGTAACTATATAGTAAAGGGAACTAGACCAGTAGGAGACACGTACATACTAAGGGACAATAGTGCACTATAAAGAACAAAAGAGTGTTCAATTAACAGTTTTATATATTATTATAACAACGCATACTAAATTCATAAGGACACTAAGTACGGCGTAAGCTATTAGCTATAGGGGCTATTATTATCTAAATTTAGAGGAACTAATAAACCAGCTTATAAATCGGACATTAAAGACAATAAATTCGATATAGGCAAAGCATTTACCAATAATAAGGTAATAAAGGCAGCTTACTAGAAGCATACAGACCTTAGAGAAGTTAAAATAGAAGCAGAAACTAAAACCATTATAAAATAGGGTTTAGTAACGGGTATTATAACACCATTAGATACAATTTCCATCGCTTTATAAAACAAAAGAAGCAATATTAGTAAAAGACTAAGCAAGTAGATAACTGCTAGTGCTAGCTCATTCTTAATAAAGGCAAAAAGCCACAGGTCCAAGATTCTTACAACAAGATAAGGAAGGCTCCAGACTTATAAGATATAATAAGGACAGCTTAGGAACCCACAATAAACAAAAACCAATAGGAAAGGGCAGCGACTCAGTTTATAGACAAACAAATAAGTATAGGACGCAAGTTTAAGAACGTCAGTAATCCCAGGTAAATATAGTATTCAGCCTAAAGATCAAAAAGTCAATACCAGGATCAAAAAGCAAGATAACTATAAGGATCCAGCTACAAGACACAAAAAACAAGAAACTAAAGATAAGTTCGGGACAAGAATTATTATATAGTAAAAACAGAAACTAGACCAAAGATCTAGCGTGTCAAACCATAGAAGGGACAGAGCACCTATATAAAGAATCACTAACAAGCCAAGTACAGGGACACCTAGGGCAAAGTAGTTAGATAAACTAGAACAAGAAGAAGATCTAAACATCCTAACTAGGTTTAAAAAAAGACATACTAAAGGATATCACAATACAGCAATAACAAGGTACTTTCTTATAGACAGACTATATACACTAAACCAGTTATACAGAAAGTGGTATAGGCAACGACATAACAATAAATAGGAAGACTTTTATATATAGCTAGACAAAAAAGTTATCCAAGACCAACCTATTACGGAAAAATGCATAAGTCACATTAAAGGAGTATTAATCATAACGTTAAGAAACCTAGAAGAAGGATCCAGGGACTAGAGAAGCAAAAGATAGGTCTTAGTACCCGCAAACAAAAGACTAATAGCAAGATTGGCAAACTAGAGGTTTAAACTTAAGAATAAAGACAAACTAAGAGTTAACCTAAGTCACTTAGCGCATTATATACTATCATAGATAGCTTATGTGGATAATATATACAATATACATAGAGCACCAAAGGATAAGAACCGGAAATACCTAATAAGGATATATTAGGCACCAAAAAAAAGACAGTTTAGGAACGCTAAGTATATACATAAATAGCACCTAGTAGAAGTACAAGGTTAAGGAGACTTAACACTTTAACTAGGAAGATTCCTTATGGAAAAGTACCTAAACGGACAACAGTAGTAGGAGTGCCTAGAGAACACTTATCTATAATATATAGAGGAAAAGAAATAAACTAAGTATTGGCCTAAATTAGACCAAGTATAAACAGGATCTAGTAGCCAACAATTAGGAAAAGGGGAGGCGTATAAGACTAGAGGGAACTAGTATTAGAGCCTTAGACCCTTAAAGGAATTTATAGACAATACCTAAACTTACAAATTAAGTGGCAAGATCAGTAGTTCAAATCATTGGTAGACAGTAGAGTAATAGGGAACTACATATCACCAAAGGCAGTAGAAAGAATAGGGTTACCACACAGACAAAAGAAATACCTATATCCACTTACAACAATTTCAGGAGATCAGATAGCCTATAGAGAAGGCATTATTAATCTCAAAATAGGACCTATTTAGTTAACTATTAAAGGGAGACTAGTAAAGATGTCTTTCAATATCCTACCGTTAGGACAGGATAAGGCGATACTAAGAATGCCTTAGTTACAGAAATATAATCCAAAGGTTAATTAGGTTACAGGTCAGGTCGATATTAAAAATACTTAATAGCGCAAAATACGACAGCAAACCAAGTTAGTATAGTACCAAGTCGGAGCGACATACGAAAAGACTAAGTAAGGCTTAAGTTATATACCAAAGAGATACCATAAGTATGGTAAAAAGTTATAGTTACTAGAAAGTAAAAAGCTATCAGAATATACAGCATGGGACTATAAGATATAGTTAGAAGAGGGAATAAGTCTAAGGTTCTTTCCAATCTACAAGCTTACTAAAACAGAGTTAGTAGCGCTTAAAGAATTTGTCCAAGAGAACTTATAAAAGGGATATATTAGACCGTCATAGTCGTTAACAGAATATCCAGTATTGTTTATCCTAAAGAAAAATGGAAAACTTAGGATATATATAGACTACAGACAGTTAAACAGTATTACTAAAAAGGATAGGTATCTTTTACCCTTAATTAGCGAAATCTAAGACAGGATAGGCAATGCGCAAATCTTCATAAAGATAGATCTAAGATGGGCGTACCATTAGATTAGAATTAAGGAAGGCAATAAATAGAAGGCAGCTTTTAGGTTAAAGAAAGGACTATATAAACTATTAGTTATATAGTTTGGGCTTATAAATGTACTAGCAATATTCTAAAAGCAAATTAATAGTGTATTAGGAGAACACCTTAATAAATTTGTTATAGTATATTTTAACAATATTATCATCTACTTAATAAGTAAGGGAGAATATAGAGAACACATTAAATAGGTCTTAAAGAGACTATAAGAAGAATAGATGCCAGTAGCGATTAAAAAATACAAGTTCTTTACAAGGAAGACCAATTTCATAGGATTTATTATTAAGCTAGGAAAAATCAGTATAGACTTAAAGAAAGTCAAAGCTATAGTAAGTTAGCAAGAACCAAAGAATATTATATAGTTAAGGTCGTTTCTAGGGTTTTGCAATTACTATAGGAGGTTTATAGCATAGTAGTTAAAAAGCATTAAACCATTCACAAGACTAATAAAGAAAGAGAAACCATAGGTTTAAGGTAGTAAGTAGAAAAAGCTGTTCTAGGAACTTAAAGAGTTATTTACCTAAGAACCAATCCTCAAGATCTATTAACTAAAGTTAGACACGGTTGTTAGAATAGATACATTAGACTTTACACTAGGAGTATATTTACTATAGAGGCACCAGAACGCATGGCATCTAGTAGCATACTATAATTAGAAGATAACACCACTAGAGTTAAACTATAATATTTATAACAAAGAGTTACTAGGCATAGTTACAGCATTTAAAAAATAGAGAGCATTCTTATAAGGCATAAAAAAAACCGTTTATGGTTAAAACAGACTATAAGAACCTTATAGGATTCCTAATAACAAAGGAACTTAACCAAAGACAGGTCAGATAGGCGGAAATGCTTACAGAATACCATTTCAAAATTCAGCATACCAAGGGTATAGACAATGTACGAGCAGACGCTCTAAGCAGAAAAGCTAAACTACAAAATAACAAAAAGCCATCAGGAGCTTTGTTGCAAAAAAATCAAGATAGATTAATTAGGTATAATTATCCAAAGATTATAGCAACTAAGAAAAGTCAGATCTATAAATTACTAGACAGTAATTAGACGCAGAAGATCCAAGAAGCATAGGCAAAGAATCTAGACTCAAAGCAATATAAAAATAGAGAAGCAACGTATATACCTAAGTCTATTATAGAGGAGTTTATTAAGGAATTCCATAAGGGAATAATATAAGGATATAATAGGTCTATAGAACTAGTATCAAGACTTTAAAAAAAGTACATTATTTAAGGAATCTGGGGACTAGCAAGACAAGTTATAAAAGAATATCTAAATTACCAAAGGAACAAACTGACAAGGCATAAGCTATATAGAGGGCTATAACCTGTTAAAACACCAGAAAGACCATAGGAGGTCATATTATAGGACTTTATCGTTAAGTTACCAAAGTTAAGAGATCCTATTATAGGATAAGATCATAACGTAATCTTAGTAATAGTAGACAAGCTAACAAAGTAGGGGTACTTTATAGCGTACACAGAAGAGATATTAGTAGAAGATATCGCTAGAATCTATATAAAAAAAGTATTCGCAAGACACAGAGCACTAAACAAGATTATATTAGACAGAGATCTAAGGTTCATAGTAGCATTTTAGGAAGTATTTCTAGCAGAATAAGGAGTTTGCGCAGCAACCTCTATAACATATTATCCACAGACAGACGGATAAACGGAAAGACTAAACTAGACACTAGAACAGTATCTAAGGCATTATATTAATCACACACAAAATAACTGGGTATTATTATTACCAATTACATAGTTTGTATATAATACAACACCACAAGAAGGAACGGGGATATTACCATTTAAGGTAAATTACGGGTACGAGCTAAGAACATTATTATCGCTATATTAAGCAAAGAAAACAAGTAGCATAGCTAAACAAAGAATGGAGACGTTAATAAATCTTTATACAGACCTTACAGAAACAGCTAAACTAGTATAAAAACGAATAAAAAAGTACTACAATACTAAAAGATCTGAGGGACCAGATCTTAAAGAGGGAGATAAAGTATAGCTACTATACAAAAATTTTAAGAGTTAACAACTAAGTAAGAAATTGGACCATATCAGACTAGGACCTTTTAAAATTACGCAAATTTTTTTATTAGTTACATATAAGCTAAACCTACCAGCTAAAATAAAGATCTACCTTATACAATACGTTATAATACTAGAACCAGCACACGGAAACATTAAACCACCAGTATACAAAGCAGACACGTATAGAGGATAGGAAGAGGATAAATAGCAAGTTTTAAAGATTATTAGTTATAAGGATATAGATAATAAAACATAGTATAAAGTAAAGTAGATAGGCTATAGTAAGACTACCTAGAAACCACTAAGCAACCTAAAGAACGCTATAGGAAAGGTAAAGAAGTACTAGAGGAAAGCAGGTTAGGTAGCATTAACAAAAAAGGATCGCCAAAGAATAAGTCACCTAAGGGGGACCTAAGAGGAGCACCTACTAAGCTATTTGGAGTTATTTCCCCTACTAGCAAATATAAGTCCGCCTTAGCCTCCTCCGCTTCTAGCTTATAGAGACCCTACTTAACTAGGCAAAACTCCTTAAAGCGCACCTTCTTATAAACCTTCTTAAGACGGGTTAACTAAGCGAAGGCAGTCTAATAGAGTTTAAATACGCAAGCAGACGCTTCTAACGCATAACGTTAAGCCTCTAGTAACAGGGCTAATTCCTTAGTAGAACAATAGAGTTTATTATAAACAGCTATAAGCGAGCTCTTAAGCTTTTTGGCCTTAAATTAAATATAAAACCCTATAATAAATTACTTAGGGAACTAAGAGACTATTAAGAGTTATAAAACGCGTATACTTAGTATTAAAGACTAATCTAACATCGCAGAAAGACCGCATATTTAATTTGGTATATTTAGCGCAAGAGGATAGTTAGTAACTAGAGAGAGCCGTAATTGCAACACACACTAACTTCTTGTCTACGCAATAAGAATAGGAAGGCATGGCCTTACCTAAAGAAAGAATCTTAAGTACTACATAATTACGACAATTAATAGATAAGGACGAAGATGCTTTAGGTATAATAAGTAAAGATATTAACCAAATTAATTAAACAGATATCACACCTCTAGTAAACAACTTGGAGATATTAGGAATCTTTAAAAACAAAGATAAAGAGGAGGGAGATAGTATTACAGACACTTTAAGTACGATGTTATAACTACTTAGAGAAGAGTCGGAGGAAGCTAGTTAGTTAATATAAGCACAGTCTAGAATGGATCTAGTAGAACTATATAACAAGGAATAGTAGCCAAGATTATATAGTATAATCTATATAATCTATGTAATCTATATAATCTATATAATCTATATAATCTATGTAATCTATATAATCTATGTAATCTATATAATCTATATAATCTATATAATCTATGTAATCTATATAATCTATGTAATCTATATAATCTATATAATCTATATAATCTATATAATCTATACAGAGCATATAGAGCACACGTACTTCACAGAGCGAAGGGATTTCTTAGGCGTACAGTTGTGTATTTAAAGGACCATAGTCCCTACCCAGATAGTTCTCTCTTTATAGTAAATCTTAGAATACAATTAGAGTTAATCTATTAGGCAACCACTCCACTAGTTATTATTATATTGTTAAATTGTTCTTACCTATATACCTAGCCCAATAATAGGACCTACCGTAGTTACTGCTACAAGGTTCCGTTATACAAACTATTTCCAAACCCTAGATTGGCTTTTGCTTAAGCTTAAAAATATAAAGTATAAGTTTATTAAGCTCTTAAAGCAATTAAAGAAGAAGGCTAAAGTATAAAGTTATTACTACTTGGCCACCTACGCGGAGGCTGCCTGGCAGAAATGCGAGAAGTATTATATTAGGGCTAATAATACAGCAGCTTACTATATAGTAATCATTCTTAACCTAACTTTTAAGATATAGTGGTTTCACGACTAATAGGGGCAGTATAATAAGAAGGCGGCTTAAATCTTAAAAGTAGAGGAGGCAGTAAGAGAGCTCTAGCTTAAATATAAAGGTAAAAGCTTTTACCTAGTATCACCCTTATCTATACCAGCAGCTCCGCAGCCGCTAGCTATAAAAAAGAAGATATATACCTCTGCCTAAGCTTATAAACGCCTTAAGACAACTTATTAAGAATGCAACGACCTATTGCCAATTAATTGCTTTGAGGAATATCTTGCTATAAACCGCGTACTTTTTGCCGAGAATTAACACTTTAACGTCTTATAATACTAGTAGGATCGCTATAAGAGCTAGCTAGATCTTGCTTAATTTGCGCTTAATATATTAGCCGTGCCTCCTATAAGCGATAAATATAAGCGACTCTTTAGTAGCTATAAGATCCTTCTTAGTAACCGGCGTTTCCGATTATAAATGAGCATAATTAAGGTAAATAAGGTTCTTTAGCATTCATATAGGCCATCGCTAAAAGGTATATTTAATAATAAGGAAGTAGACGAGTTGGTAGAAGAGCCTTATAAAAGGGTGCCACTTAAGGAAGCAGCAGAGGCCTAACTTGCTGCTACTATTACCACAGAGGCAGCTGCTTAGGTAGAGGACGACGTAACTAATAAGGAGGAAGAGGAGCTAGATAAGCAATATACGGCTATTAAGACTGACTACGAGAATAAGGTTATTGGTGAGGTATAATATAGGTAGCTTTAGTAAGTTATTCTATATCTACCCTTTCTTTTATAACACCACGCTAACGCTAAGACTTTCTATATTTAGTATATAAATGCACTGGAGCTCTATAGAGCTCCTAGAGTTAAATAATTTACTAGCTAGATAGAGTGGATTTAAGCTTAGATCTACTCCACTCTAGTCTAAAAAGATTACTAGATATAGTCTCCGCCTCTTTCTTGGGCGGGTCTATGCATAATATATTCTTATTATAGGGCCTCTACGCCGGATATTAAAGCTCTGGGTAAAGGTAGAAACATCTCTCTTTATTACTAGAGTGCTTACTATTATAATATAAGCATCGCTTGGTGCTCTTATTTAATGTTAATCCTTCTATATTTGATTTTGATTGGTTATCTTTAGGTAGGTTTTTACTAACTAAGGATATTGCGAAGTTGGGGATATTTAGTCATATACGGCTTTTATCTATAAGGTCGCTTACTAGCTCCTCTATTATAATAAGGTCGTCCTCCCTTGTGACTCTTCTGGCTGCCTCTTAATAATTGGCTGTCTAAATAGGAAACTCCTTCTCTATAGCGTAAAGCAATCTGGCATGTGCCTGCTTCCTTAATATTGGCATTAACGCCGCATTTAATTTCCTTATACCCGAGACAAAAGCTTCTGTGTAGGCTTTAAGTAAGGTAAAGTCTTTGCGATTAAGATTAAGCTATTAGTTCTATATTTGGTAGTTATAAACAAGACCTTATGCGGTATAGAGTAATTAAATTAAATTAAGTAAATCCTTAATAGAGTCGCGCGGCTTGCCTAATATAGCAAGTCGATCGCGAACTGATTCCGATATTGCACCCTTAATTACCTTAAGTCCCGTTATCTGTTTATGACGCCAATCTCTATACTCGTCCGTCTGCGAAGGCGGCTCTGCAGCCGTACCTTGTATTATTGGTAGGAGGTTATAAAGCTTAAGTTGTCGTCTGATTTGACGATACCATTCTTCGTAATTGCTCTCCCCTTTTAATAGAGGAATAGCCTTAAGGGAGCTATAGTATTCCTTCATTTTCTATACTGTCTCCGCCATGATGTACAATTAACCGGTTTAACCGTATCGTGCGTGGCGTGTATTTGTATTGGTTTGTTATAAATTTCGGTCACACCGTGCCGGCTCTAAATTTGAGGGTATGTGGCTTCGTGTCAACAAATCAATTAAATAAAATGGCAGCTGATAGAGCTTTGATTGAAGCTGCAAGAGGGCTTATAACCTGTTAGACGCTGAGCAGGCTGATGGAAATGACATATATGATACTCTATAAGAATCTCAGGGGCTCGAAGCCCTGAGAAGATATCTATAAGATGGCCCGCGCGCTGTTACGTGACATGTCGCCGAGCTCAAAGAGACTGCCCCAAGTAGCCCCCCCTACCAACACTTTATATTTACTTAAAAAATTCCTTTTAAAGCATCTAACGCCGTCTTAAATTAGCTAAAGCGTCTCTTAGATAAACTTATTGTTTAGGTATTCGTCGGCTATAATCTATTTAATAGTTTAATCGGTTATTTTAAAGATGTATACTAAGAGATCTTTAATAGGGAGTTTAAATAGCTTAGGGCAGAGTAGGGTCTAATTATAGTAGAAGTGCGCTTCTTCTTAAGCTAGTACGTCTTATAAACGTCGAGTTAGGGTATTAGGCTTCTGGCCCTAAACACCTAGGCGGTATATAATAGAGAATTAGAAATAGGATAGATATTCTAACCAGCGGGCCTAACAGTGGCTTAGCTATTTTATAGTTATAAAGTATTATAGGTTCTTATAATTGTTAAAAACCTTAATTAGGAATCTAGAGCCTTCTAGTTTAGGTTGCTATTATTTAAAATATCTAATAATAGCTAATAGCTCCTTATTATAGATCTTATAATTATATTCGACTAGACTTAGTTATTTTAAAAAGTATACTATAGGGTACAATACTCCTTCCTTATTATATTAAGACATAATACCTCTAGTAATATGGTTAGATAAGTTGGCTTTTATAATACTTATTTAGTTTAGGTCAAAGTGTTAAAGTATAGGTATAGTAGTAAATATAACTTTTAGGTAAGCAAAAGCTTTCTTATATTCTTTATTAAAGATAAAGGCTTTATCCTTTTAGGTTAAGGCTATAAGGGGTAAAACTAAGGCGGAGAAATTATTAATAAACCATTAGTAAAAGTTGGGAAATCCTATAAAGGTCCTTATATTTTTAACATTTTTAGGTTCTTACTAGTTCACAATTACTTTAACCTTCTTAGGGTCCATTTATATACTGTCTATAAAAATAATAAGTTTAAGGTATAGAACTTCTATTTTATAGAACTCGCATTTATCTATATCTAATTATAGGCCGGCTCCATACAAGGCTTACAGGACCAGTTTAATATGCTTTTGGTATTTAGCTAGATTATTACTATATATTAAGATGTTGTTAATATAAGCAGTACAAAAGACGTCCAGGTATAAGTATATAGTATTATTTATAAAGTATTAAAAAGAACTTAGGGCGTTTATAAGGCTAAATAGTATTACTAAGTATTTAAATAATCCGTATTAAGTACGAAATATAGTAAGCCATTTATCTCCTTTCGCGATATAGAGGCGGTTAAATGCGTGGATAATATTAAGCTTTATATAAAAGCAAGCCTTACTTAATCAGTTTAGTATCTCTTAATTAATAGGATAGGGTATTGGTTCTTAATAGTAATAGCGTTAAGAGCTTGGTAGTCTATACAGAAGCGTAAACTACCACCAGGTTTCTTAATAAAGATTACTAGCGCAGCTATAGGTAAAGAACTTGCTCTAATAAATCCTTTATCTAAATATTTATCTAAGTACTTCTATAGTACCTAGAGTTTGTTTTAGGATATCCTATATAGGAGTCTAAATCTAGGGTATTTTCCTTCTTTAATTATAATCTTATAATTATATAGACGGCGTTCTAGTAGCTTATTAGCTTCCTTTTATAAGAATATATCTAGGTATTTATAGTACTCTACTAGTACCTTTATAGCGGGGTTAGTATACTTTATTAATACTAAGGCCTTTTTAATATCGGCTATTATAATAGTAAAGATTATGTATTCTGGTTTCCTAGCAAGTTATACTAGCAGAGTAGCTCTAATTATATATATATTTAAGGTGTTAAGCGAGCTTAAATTATCCTTAGTTTCTTATATAGTTTCCTATTCCGTTTTAGGTTTGGTATTAGATTTAGTATTAAATATAAAGTTAGTGTTAAATTTAGGTTTAGGTTCTTTAAGTATCCTTTTTATAGTAGAATACCAGTTCTTCTAGTACCTTTATATTTTAAGTTTGGACTTCTACTTGGTTTAGGGCAGTATAGTAGTTAGGGTTAGTTTATATAGTTTAGTATAACTTCTAGGTATAGGGTGGATATTAGTAGATATTTTAGACTAATAGATCCTAGAAGATTTTTTAGATTTTAGTTTAGAGTCTAAGTAGTAAGTTATAAAACACTTCTACTTATAATGGGAGGCGGTAAATAGAAGCTTAAGATTGTCCTAATTAATAGTTACCTTATATGGCTTTATCTAGGGTTGTTTAAGGATTACTAGATAACCTAGGGTAGTTATAAAAAGCTTAATTAATTCTTTATGATTTAGATATTAGAGTCTTAAGGCCGCTATATAAGTAATATAGCCTAAGATAGTGCGTTTACTATTAAATCCAAATACCTTAATATACTAGTTAAGGGGTATTAGGGTAAACCTATTATCTTATATAAAGATCTTATTAATAAATCCTATACCGCTAGCTCCTATATTAATTAGGACTTAAGTATTAGCCTATTAACTTTTCTGCTAAAGACAGCAGTTAATGGTTATACTATAATCCTAAAGGTTAGGGTTTGTAACATCTAATACATTTAACAAGATCCTGTAATATAGCTATCCTAAAGAGCAACTTAACTCTAGAATATACCTTTTAGTAGCAAGCAGAAAGGGGTTCCTATAGAGCATTAGTTATAACTTTGTCCTTATAAGTGGTGTTTATTAGATATAGGGCTAGAACTAGGTAAAGATTAGAAATGGTAGCTAGAGGATTAATATAGTAAACGGTTATTAGTACTAGTCATTTATAAGTTATATTAAGGTATAAAAATAGAGTAGTATCTTAAGATATGGTCCTTGCTTCTGTATTTAAAGTAAAGACCTAACTTAATGCATTATTCTTATTTAGGAGACCTTAGTAGAGCGTATCCTGGGGTCCCTATATTAATATCTATAGCGTTAGGGTGCTTAGGCTAAGATAATAACTTAATAAACGTTTACAGAGCTATTATATTATATTAATGAGTAGGCTTTGGTGTTAGGTATAGTATATTATTATACTATTTATTAATAATGTTTATGTAGGCGTTAAGGGCTCCTAGTAGGTCTATACCTATTAAGGAGGTTTTTAGTTTAGGACTTAGGGATTTAATAAGGCTATTAACTAATATAGAGTTGTTCCAGTCTATTTTCTTTACGTAATAGCTAAATTCGGAGAAGTATACTATGAAGCTTTTTGTCCCTTAAATTATATAATTTATCTTCCTCTAAGTAGTAGCTTAACGGTTTAGGTCACTATATATAGCTTTAAGAAGTACAACTGGACTTTATACTAAGTTCGGTTAAAGGGGTTTAATAAAATTAGCTATATCTTCTCCTAGTTAACTTAGGGCGTAGCAAAGTCGGTTAGCTTTAGTTAGGTAGCAGTTAGTATTACTAATTAGCTTATTTTTAAGCTATCTTAGAAATAATTAAAGTTCTTATTATTTATTTATAAATATTAAAGGGTCAAGTAGTTGTTTAGATTATTACGGTATAGTAGCTAGTTTAGGGTAAATAGCTACTATAGGTTTAGGACTTTTATCCTATATATTCGTCTCTAGAGATAGTATTTGGTCTTAAGGCCCTAGTATAGACATCTTAAAAGTGCGGATTTCGTTTTAGAGGTCCTTAATTATTTACTAATATTATACTTCTTATTTAGCTTATTACTAAGTTAAAGTAGCTTGGTTCTATATAAGGGCGTCTATAAAGAACTTCTATATTTCTGCCAATTATTCTTAAAGTGTAGATATAATGCCGGCGGCTATTATAAGGGCTTTAGGGTCGTTTTGTATTTTAGAGGGTAGTATATAGGGTTAATATAACAGAGTATTACGGAGCGAGTATAAGCGGTAATAATATATAGCAAAGTAGATATTATTGTCGGAATGTTGGTTATGTGACGTGGTCACGAGACCACGAAGCGAGGCTAGCTAACCTGACCTTGGAGCAACCCCTTACTTCTAGACAACAATAACTACCAACTTTAACACCGCATACGTATCGCAATACAGTGATATTTATGCACGTTGATAAAGCGAGTATACCGACACTAATCAGTAGACGTATAGATTAGGAAATACGCAATAAGCTAGAGCTTAAGAACCGTACTAGAAACAGTATATAGATCGCCTAGCCTTGTCTATTCCAGTTAAAGGAGAAAGCTATATCACCCTTGAAGCTCGAGACCACGTATTAGCTTAACTGCTGACGCGTTAGATCGCCTAGAGAATTGTATTTTTACTTAGAGAAGATTGCAACCTCCCTTAAGCTTAAGAGAATTTGTACTGGCCTTATAGCCAATACAACAGATTACTAAGAGAATAGTAATCTTGCTAAGAACTTTATAGGCCCGATAGCTGTAAAGGACGTATATACCCAAAACACCCTTACCTTGACACCCTTACCTTAACGACCTTAACCTTAATCTTAACCTTAACCTTAACCTTAAACTAAATATACATAAGGACTAGTACACTGCTTTGCACAATAAAATAGATCCTAAATGGAAGGAGAGAATCGCCAGACATGGTTACAGGATTAATATAGTAACTGCCTTAGAGGAAGACCTGGAAGAATATATAGAAACGAAAATCTATAAATATACATATAAGAACTTTACGGATTATACACTACGGTCGCTATTCCAAGAAGAATTTAAAGGCTTTACTATTAAGGACTTTAAAAAGATACGCTCTGTTACTAAAGCAAAGCTCCATACTTACCTACTCCAAAGAGGAGTATATATCGCCATACACAGCAATAGATACCCACTTTATAAGGTTCTATATAATGTCCTTATAGAAGAGGAACCTCACGAATAGACAGATAAGGAAATTATAGAAGCTCTTAAGGAAGTCAGCCCTATCCCTTAACCCGCCGGAATTCGTCCTACCGTTATTGATAAGAACTAGCCAATCAGATCAAGCAAATCGAATCATCGTGATCAGGAATATGCAGCTGGTGATATATAGTAATTGCTATATAAAATTGATATCGACGCTCAATTCTTAGAGTTAAGTCGCTTAATATAAGGTAGCCAACAGTCGTCGCTCCTACAGAACGGTATTTGACATACACTACAGCCATACAAAGTTCTTGGCGCCCTTTTTGGGCGCCGCCAGTCCTTACTATCTCGAGGCTTCCTAATAGTATTTGACGAGAGCTTCGATAGAGCCTTCCTACGCCCCTTATGCTGCACTTAAGTCTTTAAGCCCGCCTCTATACATACTAAGCAGTTCTTCTGTTTATTCCAAAGCTTTACCAACTTATGATCCTCCGTCGGATACCATACTATATCATTGGTAGAGTACCGCGGGGGAGGTTCTTGGGTATAGGCCTTTCACTTTCAAATTAAGCGCTCAAATAAGGCGTCGCGGAGGTCCCTCCTAAACTTCTTATGGCCATTATTACGACCAGCTCGGCGATTGGTAGGACGGTAGGAGGATAGCAAGTAGGAGTTGCCAAGGACTGTATCTAGTAGGAAGTAAAAGAGAGGCTTCTATGTCTTTTAATGCGTCCTCTGAGTGTTAAAATAGGACCGTAGCTAATCCGCGATATCCACGCCACCCATATACAGATTATAGTAGAAAATAAAGGTAGGAATGCGGAGTGTCTTAACTACCTTATCGCCAAAGACTTTGCAAGTCATTCGGGCGCCAGTTTAGGTAATAGGAGGACGTCTTTGGTTAGTTTCCTTTGTTAATTAACCTATAATATATAACGTAGTTAGTATATAAGGCTTAAATAAGCTTATTTTAAGCCTCATTTTGGAAAGCTTTTTAGAGCATTACTTACCGTCATCAACCGTACTTATAAAAAGCACTACATTGGCATCCTTCTAGGCGAATTCCATAACCTAACCGTCTTTAGAAGTCGCTGCATATAGTGTGCCCCATTGTATTTAAGATGCGTAAGTTAATTTAATATCAGCGAGCCTCTGGTTGATTTGCTCTGTAGGAACTTTAACCTTCTTTTTACCTACCGATTTGTTTACCAAAATATCGCCCTCCTCTCCTCCCTTCTTCTCACGCTCTATTTTAGTTGTATAAACGGTTCCTATACCTCCGATTTTAAGCTCTTAAAGTCGAGCAAGAAGCTTAACACTTATAAATAGATTATTAAGCTAAACGACGTGTTTTCCTAGAGGATAAAGAGGCTCATTTAACTCTGCATCGCGCTAAGTAAGCAGATTAAGGACTACTGCCTACATCTTTAAAAAGCCTTCCTCTATAAATATCTCATCTAGATCAACTGGGCCCGCCTTATCACCTCTTACATACTACAGCTAATCAAGTATATAGCCCTCATTCACTAGGACCCATATTTTAAAGCCTTCAGGTATTAGTTTGGTAGGAATATTAACAATTTTGGGGGCATGGCCCATAAAGCGTTCAATCGTTTCGTTAACCGCAAGGTGGGCGCCAGGCCTATAGAGCTTCCTACAAGTAAGCCAAATGTGTTTAGTAAGCTTATTAACCCTATCAAATATAGATCGTGGTGTAGGATTATTATCTGGCCATAGTTCTGTGCACCGAAAGTAGCAATTAAGCTGTTTAAAGCGAGTCCAACTTATATATTTCTTGACAATATGTTCTAAACTAGTAGTGTCTAAAGAACCCCAGTAATCCTCAATAGACGATTTGTGTGTAAGGCCTATATAAATAAGTACACCAAAATACGCCCAGAGTTCTTCTTTGCATATTGGCTGCCATAGGCGGGCCCTTTCATCTGCATTATTTAACGGGTGCAGCTCTGCGTACTTATTCGTCCACTCTACCAGCTTATCCATAATCTCGTTAGTAAATAATTAACTAAATATAGTAAACGGATCGTTTTAATCAAGCGTAGGAGGTAGATTTAGGGTGCCATGGTCGTCAAAATCGTCAATATGCAGAGGCTCGAAATCGGGCAGCTCCCATGGCTTAGGGGGTGGTTTTTTAGCAACCCGGTTTGGTGGAACTTTGTATTAAGTCGGTTGAACAAGATCTATATCATTAGAAGTACGATTAGAAGGCATGGTTAATGGTAATTAATTGATCAAATCTATAGAGGCTATACGCGTTGTTTTAATTCTGGTGTTTAAGCACGGACCAACTTCTCGTAGGACGCCGGCGGGTTAAGGGATAATTACAGTAGCACTATAAGAACAACTTAACTTAATATAAACAGCTCTAATATCAAATTAAGCTATAACCCTGTTAGTTATAGCCTCTTTAGTTCCTATAACCCCCCCCTATAGCCCACTACCTTCCTATACGGTACTGACGCCTGTAAACTATTAACTACCTTTACTACCTCCAACGCCTGCAATTTAGCCTATAGCTATAGCTATAACACCTAGAACGCAAATACCTACCCCTATAATACCCTAACTAGCTGTTATATCTATACCCTAGCAAACTGCACTAACTACCACCTAATAGCAAGCTGCACCTACCTCTACCTAGGATTAACTACTTACCCTCCTTACTTAACTCCTATAGACGTAGAACCAGCAATTATTGCCTATAGCAACTGCCTTTACCCTCCCTTTAGCAACCGCTTTTACCCCACCTAGTACTCCTCCTGCCCAGTACCTTTACCCTGGTACTGCCAATACCGACCCTGCTATGCACCTGCCTATATACAGCAAAGAGGCAGCTACTATTGCTAAGATCTACATAGACGACCAGAAGTATGATAGAGTGAGTAATAGCTTTAACTTTAAGTTAACTATCTTCTATAATATCTATAAGAGAGCTGGTCTACCTCCTAAAGGCTATATAACTGCATTCCCAACTATGCTAAAGGGACTTGCTTAGGATTACTACTATAATAGCAGCCTTTTAACTAGATTATTCACTAAGGCATATAACCATATGCGTTACTTCTTTGAAGGACTAGAGTACTATTAGAGAAACCTTACTAAATAGAACACCACTAACTTCCAAGGAATTATTAACAAAAACCCTAATAAGCAAATCTATTAGAGTTTCCAACTACTTCTTAATAAGCTCTTAAAACATCACCATAGATTACACCTAGAATTTTATATAGACCTCTTCCTTATAAATAAGCTAGTTACCGCTTGCTAAAGAGTACTAGTATACTATATTGCTATTTCTAACCCTTCTAAAGACCTCTCCTAGTTAATTAGCAAGCTGTAATCTTCTATAGTTATATAGGAGAAGGAACACCCTTCCTAGGCCTTAATAAGACTATCTTAAGGAGCCTACTTTACGGATCGTATATACCGCCATAACATCTATAATAACCGTGACCGAACCCGCTCCTATAGACAAAACACCGTCAGGTCCCTAAAGACCAAGTGCTACGTTTGCCAAAAGAAGAGCTGCCGCTTATGGAAATACATAGAGGAGGAGCAGAACCGTTCTAGAAATGAGTATAAAAGACGTTTTAACAATAGCAAGGGCCATAATGGTAACTTTAAAGAACGCTTTAGACAATACACTATCTACTATAAAGGAGACGACGATAATAAGTGTAATAAGACTTTTAAAGCTCTTATGCTAGACATAGACGCTAACAAAAATACTAATAATAATAACAGTAAGGAAGAACTAGAAGACCCTAACGGCTACTACCTTATATTATTTGGGACTCTTACTATAGACGAAGCAACCTTTACAAGCGTAGAACTAGCCAACAAGGCTTACGCTTACTTACTTACTACAACCTCTATAGAACCTACTATGGAAACTAACCCGTTTAACTATAATACAACAACCGCCGTTTCACGCTATACTTCTACAGTATTTATGGGAATTATAATTAATACTAGTGCGTTAAAGAAGTCTATGGCCGGTTATAGACAATTCTAGGCACTATAGAACGCGGACCAATCTATAAGACTTAATACCTCAGCCAAAGGACAAGTTAATATGCAGTTTAGCATTAGAATTGCTACCTCTATTAAAACTACAGATATTGTCACCCCTATAGGCAAGATATAGTTTTATATTGTCTATACGGATACCCCCTTCTTGCTCTGTTTAGCGGATATAGATAGACTCTAAATCTACTATAACAACCTTAGAAACGTTGTTATCACTCACACCAAAAAAGTGCTAGTAGTATAACGGTTTAGCCACCTATTTCTCCTATAGAGCTTATTACTACAGTTATATTTATCTAAATCCTTTAACGCGAACCCCTGCTACTTAACAGATATAGAGCTACGGCGCCTACATTGCCGATTTAGACATCTCTTAGTTAAGAAATTATAAAAGTTACTCTACTATGCTGGCCATAAAACTAATAGAATGGCCATTAAGCAACTAACCAAGTTCTACCACTACTGTTAGAAGTTTAGCAAATTACTAGGCAGATTCTACTTCACCCTATAAAACAACATTAATTTTAACTATAATATTATCGTTAACATTATATACATCAGCGGATTACCCCTCCTATATATTATTAATAAAGGAACGCGATTCCAAGCCGGTAGATAGCTATAAGACATCAGCACCAAACATATATAGGACATTCTATGGATATACTAGATTAACACCTACCTAAGGCCACTAGACCTAATTACCCACAACGCCAAAAAGAACTTTGTTAGTAAGGAATTTAAGCAATACGCCACTATTATAGAAATTAGTATAAAGGGAGTACCGGTTAAAGCACATAACTCTATTAGAATAGTAGAGCGCTACTATAGTCTATTACAGTAAGCCTACTAGATTATTATAACTGAAATCCCTAACATTAATAAGGAGATAGGACTCTAAATAGCATTTAAAGCAATTAACGATTTAGCTAGCCCTAAAGGACTAGTTCCTATACTTCTAGTCTTTAGAGCCTACCCCCAAATGGTTAAATCCAATGCACTATCCCCCACTGTTATATAACGCGCTGCCGCAATTAAAAAGGCTATGGTAGAGATATAAAAGCTATAAACTAAACAATAGATTGCTAACGCGCTAAATATACGAAACGGACCCAATACTAATACAATTCATAATCTCCCACTAAACTCACCTGTTTTGGTCTGGAGAGAAGGAAACACTAGCTAAAGCGGCTATTAGGACGGGCTATTTACCTTACTTACTATTAAGGGTGAAATATATACTGTTAAGCTATTTAGTAGACCTATAGCCTTCCAATCTACGGTTATAAAACCCTACCTTTAAGCAACTAAATTGTAGGAGCAAATTATCGGACTAGAATTACCACCTAAACCTCTACTTAGGTTAGCCCTTTCTGAAACTATCTTAGAGAGACCTATTAAAGCTTAGCAATAACCCCCAAAACGAGGCAGAGGATGCCCTTGTAAATACCCTCTACTTACGGCTATAACTAATATCACTATCTACCTACAGGATGACAGTTAATTTAGTACCCAATTTAGCGCCTTTTAATAGAAGGAGCTTACTAGTCTACTTAAGAAGGGAGTTTTTGAGATTATAAGACTTACGGATATACCATAAGGCGTATAACTCTTTAACTCGCGATTTATTAACGAGATTAAGAATAAGGGAACTAATAAAGCCTTTAAGAAATCCCAACTAGTTATATAAGCTTATAATAACTTAGAAAAGGAACTGGTTCTTACCTAATTACTAACTATTTAACAAGTTAGCCAATAACTAATTCTCTATATCGCCGCCATAAAGCTTTTATAGGCACGACTTTACCTCTAAGATATTTCATAGGCCTATATATAATCAACCACCACACTAAATTAAGAGTTTTATATATAACCTCTACACAAGCTAATTAAGCAACTTGGGATTAATAAGGCCTCCGTTCTAAAGGTTATAAAACCACTCTATAGAGTACTGGAAGCCGGTAACTACTAGTTTAAAATATATTACTTATATCACATCTAATAGTTGCACATAGACTAGTCTATATACAACCCCTACCTCCTATAGAGTAACGAACCCTTTAGTATTATAGGCCTATAAACCAACAATACTCTATTCCTAGTAGATAAGACCTTTATAAACACAGAGTAAAACGAGCTGTATAAGGCCAAGTTTATGGCTAAAAAACGGGAATAACTTACCGTTAATATACCTATTAAGTTTAATAGTGGAGTCATTCAGCTACTAACTAATAGGAGTATTACGCTTACTTAGGAACAACAATGCATAAACCTTAATATAATTAGCACTAAGCTTGCCACAAGTATAGGATTAAGAGGAGCTATAAAAACCTTAACTCTAAAGGACTAGTACATTACTTAACGTGCTAGAGGTATATATATTACTTTAGTATACCAGCCAGAAGCCTTATTTAATTTATCCTTTACCGCCTAGGTAATTAACCCTAATAAGAAAGACGCAAAACAGTTAAATAAGCGTCTAAACTAGCAAATCAAGAACACTAATAGAAGTCTTAAGTTTATTAAGTTAGATATTAAAACCCTATAGCTACTGGTATTTATAGACGCGTTATTTACTAACAATAAGGACCTCTTTTTGCAAATTGGCTACGTCCTTATACTAGCTAATGCTATAAAGAAGGCCAATATCGTCCATTAGAGCTTAGTTAAGTATAAAAGAGTTACTCAAAGCGTACTAGCTTTTAAACTCTACGGCATAGCCCACGGCTTTAACATCGGCGTTGTGATCAAGTCTATAGTAGATAAGATCCTACAAATTAACCTTCTATTTATGCTTTGCACTAACTTTAAGTCCTTATATAACTATCTAGTACAACTTAGAACCACCTAAGAAAAACGCCTAATAATTAATATAATGTGCCTCTAGTAAGCCTATAAACGGAGACAGATTACGGAGGTGAAATAGATTAATAGAGAGGCTAACCCTACTAACGCTATAACAAAGGGAAAACCCTGCGCGGCTCTTTAATGGCTTATTAATACAAACCAAATCAACCTATAAGTTGTAGGATGGGTTAAACAAATGAACTTAGATTTAGCTTAGCGTCAGGTAACTAATTATAACAGTATGGACCCTAAATTCAACTAACTAATTAGGATTTTCCATGCCCAGTATGGAAAATCGCTATTAGCTCGCTTACTACTAGCGCCTTGGCGGCCCTCGCGATATATTAACCTGCTACCCCTAACGACTCTTCTTCTTCTTCTCTTCCTTAGCGTAGTATCTCCGTAATACAGTATTTTACAGGCTTTAGTTTAGAGACATTTATATAAGCCATAATACGGGTTATGTAATTACAGACCTATAAAAGGAGCGTGGAAGCTATTGCGTATACACTACAAATAGTCTAGAAGTAAACTTAACTTTAGAGTATAGATTAGCCTTCTTTTTAGAGTTACTCCAGTGTCGGAATGTTAGTTATGTAACGTGGTTATAAGACTATAAAGCGAGGCTAGCTAACCTAACCTTAGAGCAACCCCTTACTTCTAGACAACAATAACTACCAACTTCAACACCGCATACGTATCGCAATACAGTGATATTCGTGCACGTTGATAAAGCGAGTATACCGACAATTATTAAGCTATATATATAAACTGCGTAATAAGGTCAAGACGTTGCGTAAGGAGAGAAGGCAAGGAAACAGGAAAAAAGGGTATATATTATTAGTTTAGTTGCTCGGTTAATATATATATAGAGCAGAATAGGATTTAAGGAGCGGTCCTAGCAGAACTTGACAGAATTTGGTAGACTTTGGCGGAATATAGCAGATTGTCGTCAGATTGCTATTAGGTTTCCGTCTCGCGGTCGGTCTCTTCTTACTGCGTCAGTGGAAACAGGTAGACGTGTATAAGGTATCACAGAGGTGTCCCATAACAATCCCTTACAATAGCCGTCTTACTTAGAGGTTTATAAAGGATTTAAATATAAGGGGACTTTATAGACAGGGGGCTATAAAGCATAATTGTAGGAATAGGATAAATTGTAGAGGAGAAAAATCCTTAAAGGGGAAGGCCTCTAGGATTGCGGAGACTATATACTACGGGTATATACCTTTAGTACATAATCAACAACCATCCGAGGGTGTCTAAGGGTTGTCCTAGGGGATCCCATAAGCTGTCAGACGCTTAAGGGAGAATTTAAGGGTAATAGGGAGCCGAATGCACGTGCCTTCCCTGTCCCATAACCAAATCCTACTACGGAGCGTCTAATTTATGAGATAATGGAGCATCTGGTTTAACGTACTTCACAAGTAAGCCGGATATATAAGCGAGCCGGATACTTCAAAACTCTTTAAAAATTAGAAAATTTATACCTAATATCTTAAAACAACCACTTAGTAATAAATTCTAATAATTTAAATTTAGGCTTTTATATATACTTTATAGCTTCTATTAAAGTTATATATTATTCATTGCTTAACGTCCGATTCGGATCCCTATTGGGCCTACGCGGACTACTCCTTATATACATATAGGGAGAAAACTCTGCTTGAGAAACCCCCGTAATCCATCTCCCCGCCTTTTGGGACTCGCCAACTTAGCGCCTACAAGTCGCCAGTGGTGCTCTACTACCTTACTTTTTGACCTCCTTAGGAACCACTGCTGCCGTAACAAGCCTATGGACGCGCTAGTATTACAAACTTTACTCTACCACTGTAGAGTTAATAAGGGGCGCCTATTACTCGCCCCTTTGCCTTCTATTGCTATTTCCTTTGCAACCTAAAACTGGTTTAGCACATTTTAGCTAATAAGCCATTAGGTAACCACCTTAAGACCTTTTTATATTAAGAGTAGTATATTATAGTTCTCTATGCTAGCTACTAAGAGCATTGCTTTTTAGTTGGTGCGTAAGGGGCATAATAATATTACATGTTTTAGTGTCTATCTTAGCCAGCTATATTTGCATCTTAGGCTACCTACTAGGACACCTACCTAGTAGAGCCAATCTTTTAGTCCTATTATTCCTGTTCTTAATAGTATTGCCATTATATTTTCTGCCTTTATTAGGCCCTCTTGGAGCCCTTAAGTATTTACCCCCTATAGTGTTAACTATGTTATGGCTTAGGTTCCTCTTACCTAAGTTAGCCTCTGTACCTTTAACTCCCATTTACCTCTCTAGTATTAGTCTAACCAGTATTATATTACAGTAAATGGCTTCCTAGCGTTCTTTTATGCTCTAATTTAGCTCCTTTTTCTCTCTTACTATTATCTTTGCTGGTCTCTTGCGCGTTTCCCTTCCTCCTCTATATAGGCCTGGGCCCTAACACAGCACTATTCTTCTTCTGCTTTCTTTACCTGTTTCTCTAATATATCTTCCTTACTTTGGGGTTGTTGGTTTGTTCTCCTATAGGGCACCCTAAGGTCCCTCTATAGTTTATTTAGGCGTGTCTTAATATACTTTATAACATTAGAGTTGCGTTCCTTTTACACCCTTTACATTGCAGCGGCTTCAATATATAGTTATAGGGGGGGAATATTGGCTTCCTTCTTAAGCAGTGCTGTGGCTGTGCGCTTATACCCGCCTATTATACCCCAGAGGCAGGCTATTTAGACCTTTTAGAGTGGTTTAAGGAGTAATTTAAGGGGGCCTTTCTTAGTTTCTCTAATGGCCCAAATACTGGATCCATATGTCATAGTTGGCCGGACAACTGCTGTATACAGTAGGCGTGACCTCTGGAAGCATAGACCTCATATAGAGTTAGCAATCCTGGATAATGCGATATACTATACTTGGCCCTTGCGGGCCGCTTATACCGCATATGCGCTCCACCAGAGCTTGCTGTCTACCTATACTCCTAATACCCTTAGGCCCTGAACTAGTTGACCCCCAAAGCCTTAGATGTGAATTGCATGCTAGAGATCTGCAGATTGTATTAAAGTTATATAGTAAATAGTTTAGTGGTTTTTAAGATAGAGTAATTTAGCCTTAGTTTAGCCCCTAAAATTTAATATCTTAAAGACTACTAAACTACTTACTATATAAGGGGTCGTTCGGTTGCAATCTAACGCTTTTGAATCTGAACTAAAAGTCTGACAGAAAGAACGCGTTCCTTCCTAATTTGACACGCGTCTATAGCTCTATAGGTTGCACAGACATGTGCAATCTAAGCCTTTAGATTAATCTAGAGTTTAACTAAGGAGCTTTAAGCTCCTTATTTGAACTGACGCCAAGACCTCAGTTCAGATTCTATATAACGTACTCTACGGGTAATCGGGCCATACAGGTAATTAGGCCACCTGTGCTAAGACCCCATTAAACTTCAGCATATTACTGCAAAATACTATACAATCTAAGATAATACAGGATAATATAGTATACTACTTTATTCTACTTCATTTTCTACCTTAGATTTACACGTACGCGAGTTATGTCCTGTCTCGTTGCATCGTCCACAGCGCCTTTAAGGTAGGTCGCTCCCATTAGTACACGCCTTCTTTTTACCCTTCTTTCCATCATTCTGAGCACCAAACTCCTTTAGAGCAGTTAGCCAAGCGCCCTCCTTAATCGTTAAGGTCCCTTCCTTCTATATGCGCTTCCTTTTATATAATTTACATTATATAGTAGCCTTGTTAGCTGCTTAAAGCTCAGTAACCTGGTTGTGTAGAAGCATAGCTAAATGCATTATTATCTTAGCGCCTTTGGTAAGCGATGCTAGTAAATTAAGAATTCCTATAGGCGAGCTATTAAGTTGTCCTTAAATTCTTAATTAAACTAGCGCTAATTAAGACCTAAATTTAATAGGGTTACTTAGTGTTTTTAACTCCTATAGGGTATCCTCTATGGCGGGGGGCGTTGGCGTATATAATTGAACTTTAAGCTTTAATAATATAGCCTCTAGGTTAAATGGAACAAGCCTAGCGCCTTAAAAGCTTCCCTTAATATTACTTCTTATAATTAACTTAAAAAAAGCTACTTTAAAGTATGGTAGGAACTTAATTTTTGTAATATGGTTAATATAGCTGCGCATTAGGTTCTTAACTTGGCGCCTATACGCTATCTTTATAGACAAGAAACAACCCACATCTAGCAGCTATAGTAGGTGCGATAAGTATGGAGGCATGTAGAGGGTAATAATATTCTTCTCTTTACAGAGCTGCTTAAATTCTAGCAAGTTATAGCTCTTATGGCCATCCAGAATTAGCAATTAATGCGTGCTAACAACATAACCCTTTGTATGCTTATTAAAGTGCTTTAACCACTTAATACTAACCTTATTTGTTGTCTAGCCGTTATCAGTAACCCTAATAGCCTAGGTAGGGGGTATATCCTACTCCTAGTACTAGGTAGAGAGGTAGTATTTACCTATAAAGATAATAAAGGGTGGGATCCCCCATCCTATCGCGTTAATGCCTTAAATTACTATAGTCCATTCCTAATTGCCTGGTTAAACCTACTTTAGCCAATTCCGTCTCTTAAAGCCTGTAACAACTGCTCCTATTAAGATAACACCCATTATAAAGCCTGATTTATTAAAGTTGTATATATTATTATTGGGAATTCTATACTTCGCCTTTATATTTGCTATAAGCCTAAACTAGCTATTAATAACCTCTAGATCCTCACATTTAGCCCTCTTATAGTTATACTTTTAATTAAATTTAACTTTAAGCTTAGGCATCCGCTTTACAAAGTTAGATACCTAGTTAACGCCTACTAGATCTTCACCACGCGCAGTAAGCAGTGAATTAGCTATATTCTTTACAGTAGTAAGCTAGGGGGGAAATCCTCGCCAATCTAGGTTAAGTATATGTTAAATAATTACTAATTCTTCAGTCTTTGTAAGCTTTATTAATTTAGGCTTCCAATTGCGTTGTGAAGCAATTCTAGTGCGTTAGTTGGTAAGGGTAGTTTGGGAGACGTTATAGAGCTTTGCAGCCTATCGCACACTTAATGTCGCGTTTTATACAATAGCTTAAAGTGCAAGCTGTATATTGCATTTGTTTTGGCCTAATTGCGCGTTAGTAGGTAGAGGCATATTGAAGTAGAGTAAAGTGATTGAATTATAATGGGGTCTTGGCACAGGTGGCCCGATTACCTGTATGGCCCGATTACCCGTGGAGTACGTTATGGTAAAGTGCGCCTGGTTTTAGCGTGTTTTTTGGGCGGTCAGAGGAACATTAGATCCTTCCACTTCAAGTTAGAATATCACGTGTGTTTGACTTGTTTACACCCAAATCGCGAAAACAACACTACGCGCCCATACTTGAATCAATACTTCGCATTTGCCCTCCAAGAGCCTGCAATTGTAAAGCGTTGTCGCGGTCGCCCAGGTGGCTCTATAAATCGCATTAATAACCCTACTTAGCGGGAGCTCTTAGCATTTAAGGAAAACTCTGGCTGCACTACCTAAGCGCGGGCCGGGCGCAGTCGCGGGCGTGCCGTAGGGGCAATCTATAGATATCAAGTAGAGGTAGCAGCACCCATCTAGTTCTTATAGCGCCTTGTAGAGCATTCCGTGGTCCTACCCCCACTGGTCAACTTAGGACGATCTTAAATGTATCTGTCACGGAACCCCACCGCAGAGGCCTCCATAAGAGAGCCCCATGCTCCCGCGTATACCTCGCGTATAGCTTACGTCAGCTACGCGTAGGTATATTACCTCCTTACGCCCTCGACCCTTACGATCGATCGCGCAACGTCTTGTAGACTCCTCAAATACATACGCTCTGTAGCCATTGCCCCCGTTCCGTGACATTACGTTGCGCCTTTTTTATTACCGACGCTTAGCCTATGACCAATTCTACGTCTCCACAATACCACAGGCGCTGCTAGAAGCAGCGTGTCTCCCACTTTATACCTTTAAAGAACCAATAATAGTAAGACGAAATTCCTTACTAGCCACTATACTAAACTTAAAGAATAATCCAATACCTATATTAAACCCACGACGCTAATTAATCCCAGGAGGATTTAATTTATTAGCCCTAGCCTTAACCCCTAAAGGGAAGCCTAGTGGCTTAAAAGACTATAACAACCTTAATAAGGTGAACATTAACAATATCTTATCTTTTATTGACTATATAATTACGGACAAATAAGCCGAAGGGCTACTACCCATCAAAATCAAGATACGAGACGCTAAGATATTTATGAAAATGGTAACATAAGAACCTAATAAATACTACCGCCTTCTATAGAACTATTATCTAAAGCTTATATAAGCTGAGATGCGCGCTATCTAAGATTACGATATTATCTAAGACCTACAAGCTTATAAGGCGCTCGCTAATAATATACGCTAAGAGATCAAAGATGACCTTTGCAAGTCTAAACGCGACGTCCAATGATTAAAAAAGGCTGAGATTATACTTATTGCTACGGTTACTAAAAGAGAGGGTATAATTAAATACCTACAATCTTAGCTTAATAAGCATATTCGTAATGATACCAGATACCCCTCTACTGTATATAACGCCACCTATATCTCTACGCCCCCGGCAACCTTACCTACTCAACGCTTAACAGAGGGTTAGTGCTAAGCAGCTTCGCCTAACGGGAACCCCTACTACAGCGATAATAAAAGCCACAACGACTGAACCTAAACTGCCACCATAGGGTCTAATACACGCTACCCTAATCCCCTAATCTTTAAGGGTGACCGCAAGAAATATAGCCACTAGAAGATGCAAATCCGCGAGAAACTAATCTAAAGCGCCTGCCTTTTCCCCACAGAAGATGCTAAGATTGGCTATATTATCAGGCGAATAAAGGGCATTCCGTTTAATAGGCTCTTTGCTTAATGGGAGACTAGCAGTCCCTAGAAGTAGCAGTCCCACCAAGAAGTCCTTAACAACCTTAACTAAATATACCGCGACTATAACCTAGTGGCCACCAGTCAAGCCAAACTACGTGCCCTAAAGATAAGTCCCATTGAATTATTTGATGAGTTCTATGTTAAATTCCAGAAATACACCAAAGTCCTTGCCTAAGATGATGCTAAAGACCAAGAAGACCTTTTTAAAAAAAGTCACTTATTGCCTTAGTTACGCAGCCGCCAGCCACAATTATAACAACGTTTACGATATAGTAGCAGCCCTACGGAAGATTGAACGACGGCTAAACCAGATTGCTACTACAAACCCCCGCCTAAAGACCTCCCTATAGAAGCCCTCCGGACCTACTAAACCACCAACGCCTACTACCCTAAGCAACACTACTGGTCCTAATATCAACCTCTCTATACTAACCTTCCCGTAGAAGTTACTAGACGGAGAACATAAGCTACTCTAGAAGCTAAGGCGTTGCTATAGATACCATTAAGAAGGCTATTATAGCTATAGCCTAAACTGCCTAATAGCTAGGTTTAGTAGCTACCGCCTAACACCTAACCTAGTACCTTAAACACTAAATATATTGCTATATGCCATGTCACGGAACGGGGTTAGGAGGCTCTGTGAACGTCGTAGCATTGACTAGGTATACAACAGGATGTTGCATAAAGGTGCAAAGAGGTGCGAAGGCACTGTGGCTTTATATACTGTGGGTGCCAAGGCTCGCCTAGGGCGAGCCCTTGGCGGTGCTACGGTCGGAATCCGTGACATGCCACTACTGTATAAGACAAAGACGCAGCAATAGCGGTAGAGTTAGATACGGAAACGGAAAACGCTAAGTCCCAGCCCTAAGTCGTAGGTTAGGACACCCTAATAATAAGGGGATCTATATATCGGCCTGCTTAATAGATAATTCAGTAAAGATAAATGGATAAAAACAGATAGTTTTACCTATAATAGGAATTACTGCTAAAAAATAATATAAAAGCTGTTCTATAATTGATTGCGGAGCTACTAATAAATTTATAGATACCTAATTTATGCGCACTTATAACCTACCCACTTTACCCCTTACTAAAGCCCGCGCCCTATAACTCGCTAACAGTAGTTGTACTATATAGAAGATTACCTATATGGCACAACTCTACCTAGATATAAACGGGCACCAAGAAGAGCTCTAGGCCTATATTATACTACTTACTAACTACCCTATTATTTTTAGAATAAACTAGCTTAAACAACACAACCCCGCCATTAACTAGAAAAAGAGAGAAGTAACCTTTAACTCTAAATACTGCAGAGAGACTTGCCTAGGATATAGCCTAGCCGCCTCTATCTACTCCCTAAGATACCAACCTAAGGAACCCCTTATTACCCTACCTATAACCAACTGCTACTATATAAGTGCCGCGGCCTTCTACCGCATAGTATGTAAGAAAGGCTAGACCATTACCGCAGCCTCCTAATTATAACTATATAAGCTTAATAAAGAACAGGACCACGTCCTCTATAGTAATAGGATAGATATAGTTAACCTTTTAGAAAATAATACCCCTATAGAACTCTACGGACTTTTACCTTTAAACTTTAAGAAGTTTATAAAGCTTAAAAAAGGACTTACTAATAAGGAACTCCGCAAGCTCCTCCCTAAGAGGTACTATAACTTTATTAATATGTGCTTATAAAAGAGTGTAGATATACTCCCCCCATATTAACCTAATAACTACGCCATTAATATTAAATAAGGAAAAACGCCATCCTATAAGAGACCCTACCTAATGTTAAAAGACAAACTCCTAGTTATCAAAAAGTATATTAACAAACACCTTAACAAAGGATTTATTCGTCCCAGTATATCCCCAGCAGCCGCCCCTATCCTCCTTACTAAGAAGCTAGGAGGAGGTATCTGATTCTATATTAACTATAGAGGACTTAACGCTATTACGATTAAGAACCAATACCCCATACTACTTATACGTAAGACTCTTAAGCGGCTTAGTTAAGCTAAAATCTATACTAAGCTTAATATTATTACCGCCTTTAATCGCCTCTAAATACGGGAAGGTGATAAATGGAAAACCGCATTTGTATCATGCTTTGGCCAATTTAAATATACTATTATACCCTTTAGCGTATACAACGGCCTAGGCAGCTTTTAAAGCTACATTAATAACGCCTTATAGGACTACCTTAACGACTTCTACTCTACGTACCTGGACGATATACTTATTTATAGTAACAATCCCTCTAAGTATACTAAGCACGTTTGAAAGGTCCTATAGCGCCTTAGGGACATAGGACTTTATATTAATTTAAAGAAGTGCAAATTCTTAGTTATAGAAGTAAAATACCTTAGACTAATTATTACTACTAAGGGTGTCTATATAGACCCTAAGAAGGTACATATAATTACTAAATAGCAAACCCCTAACTGTATTAAGGACGTATTGTGGAAGGGTACAGTGTCTCTCAGATAGGAAAGTCACGGTACTATCTATCTATCAGTCAGTCAGTCTGTCTGTTAGTCTATCTGTCTCTCTGTTGGTAATAAAGAAAGAAAAGAATGTATTCCGGTAGGTTCGTGATTGTATGTAAGATAAGGAGGAAAGAAGGAGGAAAGCCAAAGCTCAATAAATACAGGAAAATGCCAAGACACTAAGCATGGGACATTTTACCCCACTACATACCTCCCCCACCAAGAACGTTGTCCCCTAACGTTCTATACTATAGAAGAATAGCCAAATAAAAGAATAGCAAGAGCAGAATAGAAAAAAGAAAAGCATAGAATAGAATGTAGGAAATCTCTTCCTCCTAGTAAGATACCTATCAGACACGCACTGAAATAAATACACCCATTAGCCGTACTAGTTGCCTATGCACCATACCCACCAGCGTCACTGGTCGAAAGCATAAATGCATACACTAGCCGCCCTAATCGCCTGTGTACTATACCTACTAGCGGTACTAGTCAAAAGCGTAATTCTGCAGCCGTCTTTACAGCCTTGCAAAACTATTCCATGATATCCTTCCGTTATCTATAGCTAAGATCCGATCTTCCTACTAGTAACTAGAACAGT